>OATY01000020.1_pt1 | contig 121468 bp, 120 predicted proteins | sample 1476101 | NCBI WGS metagenome assembly OATY01 (sample SAMEA2579994, study PRJEB22360) | human gut metagenome
AAGGCATGACTCCGGCCGCCCTGCCGCTGCGCCAGCATCCAATGCCGCACGGCAGGCGGCCAGATCGCCTTCAATAACCAGCGTCACCAGCCCCGGATCAACCACTTCATGATTGAGAACCCGAACCTGAGCCGCTTTCAGCATGGCGTCAGCGGCGTCAATGCCCGCCACCAAACCTGAAACTTCCAGTAACCCTAGCGCGTTGATCATGGCCATCCTCCGTTAAGCGCGCTGAATAGGACAGCGTGCTATTTCCAATACCGCTTCGCTAAACGCATTACACGCCGCTTTACACGCCGCCTGACTGCCGCTTAAAAACGCGGCGGAATAGTTGGTTTCTGACGGCGGTGCAACATAGGTCACCAGTTGCACATCGGCGGCTTTCAGCGCCGCATCAATGCCAAAGGTGGCTTCTAGCGGCGGTGCAACCAAATACGCCAACGGATCGCCCAACCGAATGCCGGAAGAACCCGACAGATAAGAACCGGTGCGCGAAACCACGTGAGCCAGAAACGCCGTATCTTCGGCATCGCTAGCCCACTGGAACGCAGGCCCTTGTTCGATCATGGCAAACATCGCATCTAAACCAGCGCGCACCTCAGCAGGGTTTGGCCCGCCGAGCATAATAATCACCTCACCCGACGACGGTGACGGCGAGTGCGCGGCACCCGCATATAACGAACGGCCATAAACAACTTCAACCTGAGCCTGTTTGGTGGCTTCATCGGCGGCAATATAGGCCACATCGTCCGAGTCCACGGTCATCAGGCCAAGACTGCGGATATGCGACGGCAGCTTCAGCTCACGGCGGAAATCTTCCTGCAGCGCGGCAATCACCCTCATTGCTTTGACGCTCGGTTTAATCAAATCTAATGCTGGCATGTGTTTACTCCTTAACGCGTCATCGAAATACCGGAGGCTTTCTGCTCCAGCATCCGTTTGGCCAAATCCACAATCACCGCTGCTGCTTCAACCGGAGGCGTGCCGCCACGATGGATATTTGAAATGCAGGTACGATCGGCTTCTACCGTGGTAGCCATGCGTGGTGAATAGACCGCATAGCAGGACAGGCTTTCTGACTGCCCCAAGCCTGGACGTTCCCCCACCAGCAAAATCACCACTTTTGCGCCCAATAGCTCGCCAATCTGATCTTCTATTTTCACGCGCCCGTAGCGCACAAAGAACGGCGTACCCACGTTCATCCCTGCCAGCTCTAATCCTTTCAGCAGCGGAGGAAGGATCTCGTCATAGTTAGCGGTAATCGCATCGGTCGATAAACCATCAGAAATCACCACCTGAACATCTGGATTGGCTTTGCACTGGGTCTTCAATGTTTCAATGGCATTCGCACTAAGGCGTCGCCCCATATCGGGACGGGTGAGATACAGATTTTTGTCGCTGATCTCCGACTGCACTTCTAATAAACCATGCTTTTGTACCCACTCCGGCGGCACCTCTTTGAGTACCGTATCTTTGGAGCGTGAATGGTCAGCCAGAAAACGCAGCAGCGCCTGAGTACGTGGTCGAGGGCCCGCACGACCGGTACACACACGCGCCGCGGTGCTCGCCCGCAGCTCTTGCAGCACGTCTAAACGATGCGGGCTTTTAACGCCGATCCACTGTTTGGCCTCGTCAGAACCGAGATCGACCGAACAACATTCGCCGCTCTCCGCGCCCGATATCACCTCACTGGCGGCCGATTGCGCGCTGGCTTCTGGCTGCGCCATACGCGACATCACGCTGCGCACAATCTCTTCTATTTGCTTTTGATCCATGATGATTTACCTCAGAAATCAGAAAAAGAGCGACGGATCACCGGCGCGGGCGGTCAAACGGCCATTCGCCATCAGCCCCATGGTTTCGAGCCAACGCTCAAACTCCGGCGATGGACGCAGGTTCAACAGCTGACGCACCGTCGCCGTGTCGTGGAATGCCGTAGTCTGGTAGTTGAGCATGATGTCGTCACCCAACGGCATCCCCATGATGTAGTTACATCCGGCTGTCGCCAGCAGGATCATCAGGTTTTCGTTCAGGTTCTGATCGGCATCTGCATGGTTGGTGTAGCAGCAGTCGCAGCCCATAGAAATTCCGCTCAGTTTGCCCATGAAGTGGTCTTCCAAACCGGCGCGGATAATCTGGCGATCGTTGTACAAATACTCTGGCCCGATAAAGCCCACCACGGTATTCACAATGAACGGATCGTAGTGATGCGCTAAACCGTAGTTACGCGCTTCCATGGTGACCTGATCGGCACCAAAGTTAGCGCCAGCCGACAGCGCTGAGCCTTGCCCAGTTTCAAAATAGAGACAGTTGCTACCGGCAATCCGGTTATATTCCGCGCCGACTGCGCGCGCTTCATCGAGCATCGCCAGCTCAACGCCAAACTCTTTCAGCCCTTTTTCACTGCCGCAGATACTTTGGAAAATCAGACCGCCCGGCGCACCGCGTTTGATCGCTTCGATTTGCGTCGTTACATGCGCCAGCACGCAGCCTTGGGTTGGAATAGAAAACTTATCGATGACGCCGTAAATGGTGTCTAGCACGCGGCTCAGGTTATCGACGTCGTCGGTCACGGGGTTCACCCCGATAACCGCATCGCCCAGCCCAAATGAGAGCCCTTCATAAATCTGCGCCACAATGCTCTGCACATCGTCGCGCGTATCGTTTGGTTGCAAACGCGCGCTAAAAGTGCCGGGAATACCGATGGTGGTATTGGCTTTCTTAATCACCGGCATCTTTTTAGCGCCGTAGATTAAATCGGCGTTGGAGCAAATTTTAGCCACCGCAGCCACCACTTCGGAGCTGATCCCTTTGCGTAGAAACGCGATATCATCCACGCTGGTTTCATCATCCAAAATGTATTCGCGCAGCTCGCTGATGCTCCAGTTTTTCACGCGGGCATAAGCGGTTTCATTGATGTCATCTTGAATAATGCGCGTGACGCAGTCTTCTTCATAGGGGATCACCGGATTCATGCGGATATCAGCAATCGTCATCTCTGACAGCACCTGCTTGGCCGCGACGCGCTCTTGCGAACTCTCCGCCACCACGCCAGCTAACACATCCCCCGAACGCAGTTCATTGGCTTTTGCCAAGACCTGCTTCACGTCCTTGAACTGATACGACTTACCGAATAGCTGTGTTTTTAGTTTCATAAACAAATTCCCTTAAGAAGGAAAAGCCAGTGACTTGACGGTGACCGGCACCACTGCGCCGCCAAAAAGCGGTGTGCCGATATCGATGTAATCGCCGGTTCGTGTGATCACTTCATCGATCACCGCCAGCTGACGTTGTGCCATCATCGGCCGCAGCAGCATGCCCAAAGCCTTGCCAAAATCCTGACAGGCAACGACCAGCAGCGGGTGCGGATTCGAAAAGCGGGTGCTGAATTCCTGTAAGGCGTCGATACAGTGCTGTACCGAGGCGTAGTTCACAGGCAGCTCGGTAGGCAACGCCAATGCATAGAGATCGTGCTGCGGCTGCAAATCCATTTGGGTGAGCGCCTGCAACCACGCTTCTACCAGCGAGGTCGCATGACTCGCGTCAGGATGAACAACCGGAATATTGCGAATGGGTAGAGATAACCCATCCAGCCAGATGGTGCTGCCAGAAAGAGATAGGGTGTGTGCGCCCGCACCAATGACGGTGGCACGCACGGTTTGATTCGGTACCTGCAGCGGCAGCGCGGCAAATCCCGGATCGAGATGAATAGCCTGCGCCAACAGCGGGCCGATATCGCCAAACCGGAATGGATTGCTATTGTCGTGCGTGCGAAAACACTCGCCCACCCCGCCCGAAAGCGTTAAGGCATACAGCGAATCACAGGCGGGAAGCGCATCGGTCATCAGTAAGCGTTGCGCTAGCGGAGAAGGTGCGCCATTGAAAACTTCTAACAGCAGTTGCGCCATGCGGGCGGCAACCTGTTCAAGCTGTGCTCGCGTCAGGCTCGTAACGTTAACCCCTGCGCCAAACAGAGAATCCACGATCCATTGCCCCGCCGGATGGGCACGCAGTACGCGACCGTCGGTGCTGGTTTCAATCAACCGCCCACCCACGTTTAAGCAGGCGGAGCTGACTACCCGCCCCGCCTCGAACAGCGCGTAGTTTGCCGTGCCACCGCCGATATCAATGTTTAAAACCCGCGCCATTTTTTGCTCGGATAAGGCCTGCGCCCCCGAGCCAAAACCGGCAATAATCGACTCTAAATGCGGCCCCGCGGTGGCCACCACAAAATCGCCCAGCCGCTGAGAGAGCGATACAATCGCCGGGCGTGCATTACGGGTTTTGGCCGTTTCACCGGTGATAATAATGGCACCGGAGTCTATGGTTTCGGGCGCAATGCCTGCGGCCTGATACTGGGCGAGCACCAGAGCCAGCAGCTCTTCTTCCCGCAGAAAACCGGCAAAATCGACCGGGGTAAACAACACCGGGCTTTGCCAGATAATCTCGCGCTTCACGAACTCATAGCGAGGCACCTGAGAAATAGACGCACGGTTCACCAACGACAGGCGCGAGAAGATCACCTGTGTGGTGGTGGTGCCAATATCAATACCAACGCTAAGCAGTTCGAGAGTTTTCACGCTAGGCCTCCTCAGACACAGGTTGCTCAGCGTTAACGGCGACGTCTTCCCCTTTCGGCACCAGCATCATGGCAACGCCGATAGCCGTCACCCCACCGACTAACTTGCCGACGATCATCGGGAAAATCATGCTAGGCATATTCGCTGCGGCAAAACCGAGGTGGTCGCCCAGCGCAAAGGCGGCGGATACCGCAAACGCACAGTTGATCACTTTGCCGCGCGCATCCATTTGTTTCATCATGCCAAACATCGGGATGTTGTTAGCCAGCGTGGCAACCATGCCACCGGCGGCCATATTGTTAATCCGCAAAACGCCCCCAACGCGCATTAACGGTTTTTCAAACCAACGGGTTAACAGCAATACCATTGGATAGGCACCGAGCAGCACACAGGAGATAGAGCCGATCACTTCAATCGCGCGCATCACCTGACCGGGCTTATCGCCTTCGGTCATAAAGATAGGGTCTAGGCCAGGAATGATCGTCCAGCCCACGGCAAACTTAGCCACCGCGGCGGCCAAACCCACGGTGATAATCGCCACCAAGATTTTGGCGAAAATCTGGAAACCGTTGATCATTTTTTCGGGGATCAGTTTCAATCCCAACGCGACCAGCGCCGCCACGATAAGTACGGGGATCATGTTCATCAGGATCAGGCTCAGCGTGAAGACCACCGGCTGACCGTTCACTTCCACGCCGGAATACATCGCCACCAAGCCGCCCGCGATACAGCCAATCGGAATGGTGACGATGCCCGCCAACACGCCTAGCGCCAAATAACGACGATCGGATTTTTCAATAATCCCCAACGCTACGGGGATAGAGAACACGATGGTTGGCCCCATCATGGAACCGAGAATCAATCCAGAGTAAAGCCAGGCGGCAATGTCTCCGCCCGCCAGCTCTTTGGCGAGGAAGAAGCCGCCCATATCACAGGCCAGCAAAGTGCCTGCAAACATGGAAGGGTTCGCTCCCAACATTTCATACAGAGGAATAATGATAGGCCCGAGCAAATACGCCAGCACCGGTGCCAGCGCGGTCATCCCCACCATCGCCAAGCCCAAGGCGCCCATCGCCATAAAGCCTTCTTCGAATTGACCGCCCGAGCCAGAAATACTTTTTCCCACCGAGCCAAGGCCAATTTTGCCTAAAATCTGCTCCGAGCCGCCAAACTGGGTAAATATGCGATCCACTGCCGCAATCAGCATGAAGATCATCATGATGTACATGATAATTTCGTTAATGCCCATAGCCTGTTCTCCTTCAAAGCCTGTTTAAGTCAGCTCACGAGCCCCGATACAGCGCCACAATTTGAGCCTCAGTGACGGTGCGTGGATTACTTTGAATGCACACGTCTTGTAATGCTGCACGGGCGAATTCGGCGTAGTCAGATTCCTGCCCGCCATAGCTCGCCAGATTGCCGCCCAATCCCACATCTTCAATCAACTGCGCAATTGCACGAATGGTGCCTGCCGCGTCGCAGGTTTCCCGCGTCAGAGCATGACCAATTTCGGCAAACGTTCTTTTACACACCAAACGATTAAAATCCATCACCTGCGGCAGCATGATGGCGTTCGCCACGCCGTGCGGGATGCCATACGCCGCGCCAATCTGATGCGCACAGGCATGACACAGACCCAAACCCGCATTCGAAAACGCCATTCCCGCCATGTAAGACGCCATCATCAGCGACTCACGCGCCGCCAGATCTTGCCCCTGCCCAACCGCCTGCGGTAATGCCTGACCAATCAGCGTAATGGCACGATGTGCCAGCGCTCGGGTCAGCCCAGTGACATTGGTGGCAACATAGGCCTCAATGGCGTGAGTCAGCGCATCAATACCGGTTGCGGCCGTCACGTGCGACGGCACGCCCAGCGTTAAACAGGCATCAATAATGGCCATATCAGGAATGAGCAGCGAGTGAACCAAAACCTGCTTACGGTGCTGAGGCATGGCAATAATGACTGAAACGTTGGTCGCCTCTGAGCCCGTTCCTGCGGTGGTTGGAATGGCGATCAGCGGCAGACGACGCTTAAGACGTAAAGACGGGGTAAGCTCGGCAAAATTCAGCGTTGGATTAGCCGCATGTAACGCAGTGGCCTTCGCCGCATCCAGCACCGAGCCGCCGCCCAGCGCAATCACCCCGTCGCACTGCACCTGTAGCAACTGCGTCACCGCAGCGTTAACATCGGTATCGATGGGTTCACCCGGAGGACACGCCCAAATCTCATAGGCCACGCCGCTTTGCTCAAGGCTTCGCAGTAAAACCTGCGTCATACCAGCCTGATGCAAACCGCCATCAACCATCAGAAAGACGCGCTCAATGCCGCGATCCACCAGAGATTGACCACAACGGCTGACCGCCCCCGGCCCCATTAGAGTGGAAGGCGGTACCGCAAACTCACGCACCTGACGCGCATTCATCATGTCCAAGGCCTGATAAAGCGCGGTCTGAACTAAATCGCCCGGTGACGTTTCCTGTAATGATGCGTTATGCATGGCACCCTTCCCCTTCGCTGATCCCACAGGCGGCAATCGCCAGCGGCGTCATAAAGATCGACTGCGGTGGCAGATGGATTTGGTGTTGTGGAAAACGCTGTTCAAATAGCGCCTTAACCCCTGGCTGCATACAAGAACCACCCGCGAGCCAGAGCTCATCCACGCGGTGCCCTTGCAGATGTTGCTCGACGATATCCGCCATTTTTTCGTAAACCGGACGCACCGCGGGCCAGATCTCCGCGCCGCGCTGGCGTTTTATTTGCTCGGCCTCTTCTAACGAAATGCGTTGGTTTCCCGCCAGCGTGAGAGAAATGTGATGGCCGCCGGTAGCCTCATCACCGGAATAAACCACCTTACCCTGCGCCACCACGGCAATACCGGTGGTTCCGCCACCGATATCCACCACCGCCGCGCGGTTTAAACCCATCATGTCCGCCACGGCGGTAGGTTCATCCAGCACGTTGGTGACGGTGAGCCCCGCAGCTTCCAGCACATTGATAGAAATACGTGGATCGGTACCCGGTGGAAATGAGGTTGCCGCGCATTCAAAACGCCGACCAAACTGCGCCTCTAAGGTATTCAAGTGCTGACGGACGATATTGACGGCGCCAAAGAAGTCCCATACCACGCCATCTCTCACCACATCCGCCCAGTCCAGACACACCGCGACGGGAACCGCGTCCGCATCAACCACCATCGACACCACGTCGCAGGTACCCAAATCAATCCCTAACCAAAGTGGCTGGCCGGTTTCAATGGGCGCGGCAGTTCCTTGCTGCAGTTCGGCGGCACGTAACAAACGCGGGTGAAGCCATTCCAGTGCGGTTCGAGTCATTGACGCCTCCGTTATACGATGCGGAACGTATCCACCAGCACGCAGCGGCGCAGACGGACAAAGGTTCTGGCGGAAGTCACACCTTCACCGGTTGGCGTAGTAATCGTCATCGACGTCCAGCCTTCACCGCCAAGACCCAGCCCCGCGATACAAGGCCCGTTTTTGACAAAAATGCTGGTATCAATGGCATTGGCCATCTGGTTGAGATTTTCAATGTGACGAGAATGCATCGCTGCCGTGTGGTGGCAGCCACCTTCCAATTTCACCGCCAGCGCAATCGCCTGTTCGACGTTGCCCACGCGGATCACAGGCAGTACTGGCATCATCATTTCTGTTACTGCAAAAGGATGCGAAGACGAGGTTTCGGCAAGCAGCAGACGCGTTTTGGCATCCACTTCCAGCCCAATTGCGGCCGCAATTTTGGCAGCGTCGCGGCCAACCCAGTCACGACAAACCGTTCCTTTGCCATGCTCATCGATATTTTTCAGCAGCAGAGGCATTAGCTGTTCCACCTGCGCCGAGCTGAGTAACACCGCATGCTGAAGCTTCATTTCAGCCAAAAGCTGGTCAGCCACGCTGTCGACGACGATCAGCACTTTTTCATCGGCGCAGATGATGTTGTTATCAAAAGAAGCACCGTGCACGATAGCGCGTGCCGCACGAGGAATATCGGCTGTTTCGTCTACGACGACCGGTGGATTACCCGCGCCTGCGGCGATCAAACGTTTGTTGGTATGCTTGCGCGCCGACTCCACCACGGCTTCGCCGCCTGTCACCACCAGCAAACCGATGCCCGGGTATTTAAACAGGCGCTGCGCGGTGTCAATGTCTGGATTGGCGACGGTTACCATCAGGTTGGCTGGCCCACCTGCGGCCACCACCGCTTCATTTAATAGCGAGATGGTTTTCTGTGAGACTTTTTTTGCCGCCGGATGCGGTGCGAAAACCACGCTGTTGCCCGCAGAGATCATGCTGATGGCGTTGTTGATCACCGTTGCTGCCGGATTGGTGGATGGCGTAACGGATGCCACGACGCCCCACGGCGCATTTTCAATCAGCGTTAAACCGTTATCACCGGTCAGCACCTGCGGCGCTAAGCACTCCACGCCCGGCGTACCGCGAGCCTGAGCCACGTTTTTAGCAAATTTATCTTCAACGCGTCCCATGCCCGTTTCGGCCACGGCCATTTCAGCCAATACCTGAGCATGTTTTTCCGCCGCGTGGCGAATAGCGTCCACCGCGATCTTGCGCATACTCACGGTTTTAAGACCCGCAACGGCCGTTTTGGCGGCTGAAACGGCGTCGTCCAGCGAAGCGAAAACGCCTGCGCCGTACACGTGCGTATAGGGTGTTTTAGGTGCCGAAGCCGTTACCGCCGGAGATGACGCTATTCCAGCGAGTACCGCCTGCACCACTTGTTCGATTTCTTTCTGGTCCATGTTCACTGTTCGCCCCGTTTTATGACGGCCTGAACTTAAGCCACCCTCGGTAAGGAATACTTGCCACCTAAGCTCGATTTTAGGGGGAGTACACCGATGGGGTCGTAGCAGCTTTAGCTGCCGGAGCGCCCCGCGGTGTGCTAGACCCGTGTATCTCGATCTCTTAAACGAGCGGCATTACCCACGCTGGGAAATTACTTATGGAAAATCACCTGACTCTCCATCACGGCTTCATCTACGATGCCAATGACGCTGAGATCGACCGGTGACGCCTCGCTGTGCTGTGCGCGGCGGGCGGAACTTCCCCCCACCACCAGCACCCATTCACCGTTGCCTGCACCAATACTGTCGGTGGCGACGCTACACTCCCCGCTTGGTTCCCCCTGTCGGTTGATGGTCTCAACCAGCAACAGCTTGTCGTGCTCAAGCCCGGGATGCCGCACGGTACATACGATCTGTCCTATCACGACGGCCAGTTTCACGTTTAACTCCTTAGCTCTGTTAAAAACGTTTTGGGTAAACGCAGGGTAAAAGCGTCCCGCACCGCCCGCAGGCAGCAAAAAATGATGTGTTGCTAAAATAGCGTGACGTCAGATAACGACGTCACGCGAACATCGATTAATCCAGCGGGTTATCGCCAGACATTTTGATAGGGAAAATTTCTTCCAGATCGCCATGCGGGCGTGGAATAACGTGCACAGAAACCAGCTCGCCGATACGCTGCGCCGCGGCTGCGCCCGCATCGGTGGCCGCTTTACACGCTGCCACATCGCCACGCACCATCGCGGTCACCAAACCGCCGCCAATTTGCTTCACGCCTACCAATTTAACGCGTGCAGCCTTAACCATGGCATCCGATGCTTCGATCAGTGCGACCAGACCCTTGGTTTCAATCAATCCTAATGCTTCCATGATATATACCTCTCAATGAGATCCCGTTGGGACCGGTGTTATAACCACGTTTTCACTTGATGCAGCAGCGTGGGCTACATCAATTCATTTGCAGATGCCGCCATTTCTGGCTGGCGCTGCGTTACAGATTTATTCGCTGTGACTGGCGCGATTGGCGACGTACATTGCGTTTGCGCCACCAGCACCAGTTCAATAATTTCACGCGCGCTACATCCGCGAGACAAATCATGCATAGGTGCATTAAGTCCTTGGATCAACGGTCCTAAAGCACGATACCCGCCAAGACGCTGAGCAATTTTGTAGCCGATATTTCCTGCCTCAAGCGAAGGGAATACCATCACATTGGCATGCCCTTCTAATACGCTATCTGGCGCTTTTTGCCGTGCAACATCAGGCACAAACGCCGCATCAAACTGAATTTCGCCGTCCACCGTTAAGGCCGGTACGCGCTGACGAACCAACTCCGTCGCCTGTTGTACTGAAGCCACCGCCGGATGTTTGGCGCTGCCGCGGGTGGAAAATGACAGCATCGCCACGCGAGGTTCTTCGCCCGTAATGGCGTGATAGGTAGCCGCGCTGCTGATGGCAATATCCGCCAACTGCGCCGACGTGGGCTGAGGAACCACGCTGCAATCGGCAAATCCCAGCGTGTGATCGCCCTGAGGCGGCAGCATTAAAAAGAGCGAGGACAGCGTTTGGGTTCCCGCTTGAAGTCCAATCACCCGCAGTCCTGCACGCAATACCGCCGCCGTTGATGAGAGATTTCCGGCAATGCATAAATCGGCCTTGCCCCCAGTCACCATCGCCGCGGCAAACCACAGCGGCTGACGCATTTTCTCTGCGCAGTCAGCGGGCGTTTTCTCACCCAAACGCTGCGTTAGACGCTGGCAAAACTCGCTGTGCCAATCATCGGCATTGTGCGGATCAATCACCGTTATGCCGTCCAACGTAAAACGGTGACTCAGCGCGAAATGGCGCAGGGCAAAAGGGTTGGCGAGCAAAATGGGCTGAGCTAAACCGTGGTGCAATAAATAGTGCGCGGCCTCAAGCACGCGCTTATCCAAGGCATCGGGGAACACCACCCGCCGTGGATGGTTTTGCGCTAGGCGGCGACAGCGATCAATGAGCATGAGCCCCTCCGCGTGCGATCGATTGTTTAAGCTGTTCTGCGCTTGGCCATTCGCCTTGGTGCCTATTTTGCCGCACGCACAGGATCATCAGCACATACACCGCGCTGGATAAGCGATTAAGCGCCTGTAGCAAATCAGCTTTCTGCACATGATAATCAGCACCGATAAACACCTTGGCCGCCGTGATCTCCGTTTCTCGCACCGAGGCGCGCAGCAAATTCAGCAGCGCAACGTCGCGCCCTTGAGCCACGTCGGGAACAATATGATCGTGCCCGAGGAATTTGAGCGGCTGGTGTGATAAGCGATGCAGCTCATCTGCCGTCAGTCCGGCAATCTCCTGAGCCGCCAACGGAATATCCAAGGCATCAGCCCGCATAATGTTGCCTAGCAACGAGCGAATATCAGCCAGCCACTGGGCTGCCGACGCCATCGCGCTCAGTTCGCTTTGCAGCCAGACGGCGGTAGCGATGCTGGCATCCAAGCGAGCACGAAACGCCAAACGTGGATCGTTTTTAGCGACCATGACCTGTGCATTAAGGTGAGTCAGCGTATCGGGCTTATCCACAACGGCCTGATGGCAAAGTTCACAGCTTGCCGCCGCCGCGCGATCTTGGCTGGTCAGCCCATGCACCGGCTGCAGCTCAAGCTGCGCTTTATCCTCATCCAGCGACGTAGCAACAAATAACCGCCCTTGCTCGTCCTGAAATTTCACCAACAGACGACGCCCTTCTATCAGCTCACGCGCCGATGGCGTCATGCGACTATCTGATGGCAAACGAATTTCACTCCCTTCGCTCAGGGTATGATTGGCTCGTAACCAGTCTTCAGTGATAAAAGTTGTCATAATCGTCCCCCTGCTTAGGGCCTATCCCAGTAGGCTCTTAGCATTCCTGCCAATTAGCGGGCCAAGCCACGTAAAGAAAACGCACATGGCTGGTGGTGCCAAATTCGATGCTCGAACCGCGCGGAATAAACATCACGTCGCCCGCTTTGCCTACCAGCGTTTCACCTTGGTGACGGATATGCAGTTCGCCTTCCAAAATCATGTCAACTTCGTCGTAGTTCAGCGTCCAAGGGAAAAAACCGTTTTCCCACTGCATGAAACCCGCTGCCATACTGCTGCCGTCCTGCGCGGTGATCAGATCGGTTAGCCCGACCTGATGCTCTTTCGCCCCGTCAAAACGGCCAAAGGTTACGGAAGATCCATCCACGACTTTGACTCCGCCTTTACCCGTCACTGAGCGAAAGCTCGGCTGGGCGCTATTAGATGCAGCCGCAGGCTGCTTCTGGGCACGCTGCTCTTGCTGCACTTTTTCGATAAGCTGCGCGAGCAATGTTTCGGTCACGCTGCCCTCCGGCAACTGGGCTAAAATATGTTCACGAATACGCTGGCGCTCCGCGGCTGAATTGCCCTCTTGCGGCGCGGCGGCTTGAACATCCGTGGCCGTGCTTGCAGAAGGTGTGGACGTTGACGGTGCCGCCGTTAATTGCTCGATGATTTCAACCCCAAGCTGCTCGGCAACCACGCGCGCCTCTGGCGTCACGATGTAATCGGCTAAAACGATGTTGATGCTCTTTTGGCCTTGAACCTGTGCGGTGCGAATGTCATTCGCCGTGATCAGTTTTTTCATCACTTAACCCTTTTGTCCTGACCGTATTGGGCGGTCAAAAATGCCTTTAATTCGTCTAGGCTGTCGCTCGAGTGGCTGTTCACCACGAACATCGGAGGCTTGAATCCGGCCTCTGCCAGCATCTGTTTTACGCCTGCCACATCTGCGTCGGGCAAATCGGCTTTGCTGATCACGGCAACACGCTGTAAACGCGGATAAATATCCAGTAATCCAGTCGGAATACGGCATTCAGGATCGTTGGCCGCGTGAACATAAATCAGCAATTCGCACTCAACTAACGTATTGATTAACGCGTGATAGAGACGTGGGTGACTAAAATATTCTCCGGGGGTATCAATATCGCCCTCGTTATTGAACTCAATGGCCTGCGTTTTTCTGGCCAACGAGTAATCACCCTGTAGCGCATTAAATAAGGTTGTTTTCCCGGCGCCGACCGCGCCCACAAAAATAGCGCGCGTCATCGTTAGCTCCGCGTTAACGAACACACGGCATAGTTGAGCAAATTGCCCAGCCCCGTGACCGTTTGTTGTAGTGACTCCTCCACCGCACCGACCGAGCCATAAACCACTAACGCACCGGTAAAGCGGTCGAGAAACCCGATTTGCACGTTCGCCGCTTTGGTTGCCAAATCACCGGCAATCATCGCGGTTTCCCCCGGCGTTAGCGTCATAATGCCGATGGCTTCTGCACCGGGAACGCCTATCTTTTTGGCTAAATCCTCACCGGGATGCGCGATGATATGAGCCAGAGTCACCTGTTTACCGGGAACAAACTCTTGAATAATCCGTTCCTTTTCCATTGTGTCCCCTGTTTTTCAGCTCAATCCCCGCTGCTACAACGGTTACGTTCAGCCCCATAAAGTGATTGATATCATCTTATGACGACTAACCTAACGGCAGCGCCCACTCATCTAAGGCCATCCTCGCAGCAATAAAGAAAAGGGAATAACAAAAATCGGCACACAAACAGAAAGGTTGAAGTTGGTCACAGCCGGAGAGTTTTTAGCCAGAGGATTTTGATGCAGAGTTAAATATTCCCTCACCGTCACACGTAAAATTGGCGCAGGCACTCCGCCCGCTTTCGCTTCTGGCGTATAGTGATTCGCATGCGGCCTATGCTCAGAATCGGCTTCCTACATACGTGTTTTCACGCCGCAATCACGGATATGACAATTCGAAAATCAAGAGGCGATAAATGACAATTTCTCTGTTTGCACACAGTCCGACTCGGTTGCTAAAGCGTATGCCTCTGGCTTTCATCGCCGCCAGCATGCTAACCACGGCAAGCTACGCCAGCGAAACCGAACCTTCCGGATATCAGCTTGAAAAGGTCGTTATTCTCAGCCGCCATGGCGTTCGAGCACCGACCAAAATGACGCAAACCATGCGTGACGTTACGCCGAATGCGTGGCCTGAGTGGCCAGTCAAACTGGGGTATATCACGCCGAGGGGTGAGCATTTGGTGAGCCTGATGGGTGGGTTCTATCGGCAGAAGTTTCAGCAGTTGGGGATCTTGTCTAAAGATCGTTGCCCAACGGCGAATGATGTCTATGTTTGGGCAGACGTCGATCAGCGCACTCGGAAAACAGGCGAGGCGTTTTTGGCGGGGCTCGCACCTGAGTGCCATCTGAGTATTCATCATCAGCAAGACCTTAAGCAGGCCGACCCGCTATTTCATCCGGTGAAAGCCGGTGTCTGTACCATGGAGAAAACGCAGGTACAGCAGGCCGTCGAGCAACAGGCCGGTATGCCCATCGCTCAGCTAAACCAGCACTACCGCCCTGCACTGGCGCTGATGAGCAGCGTGCTGAACTTTCCAAAGTCAACGTACTGCCAGCAACATAGCGCAGACCAAACCTGCGATTTCGCACAAGCTATGCCAAGCAAGCTCTCCATCAAAGACGATGGTAATAAAGTGGCACTTGATGGGGCCGTAGGTTTGTCGTCAACGCTGGCCGAAATTTTCCTGCTTGAATATGCGCAGGGCATGCCAAATGCCGCGTGGGGAAAAATCCATTCGGAGCAAGACTGGAACGCTTTGCTAACGCTACACAATGCGCAATTTGATTTGATGTCACGCACGCCCTACATCGCCAAACATAACGGCACACCGCTATTGCAAACCATCGTCAGCGCAATCAACTCACAACCTAGCTCGCGAGAATTGCCTGAGTTATCAGCGGATAACAAGATCCTGTTTCTTGCGGGGCATGATACCAATATCGCCAATATCGCGGGCATGCTCGGTATGTCGTGGACGCTACCCGGCCAGCCGGATGACACCCCTCCAGGCGGTGCCTTAGTTTTTGAACGTTGGTCAGATAATGCAGGGAAAAAATACGTGAGCGTGCAGATGATGTATCAAACGCTGGCACAGCTACGTAATCAAACCCCACTCACTCTGGATAAGCCCGCGGGCAGCGTTGCGCTAAAAATACCGGGGTGTGACGATCAAACCGCGGAAGGATATTGTCCGCTAGATACCTTCACGCGTCTGGCGAAACAAAACGAACTGGTGGAGTGTCAATAATTATAATCAACTGGAGCCCTTCCCCCAATTAGGGGAAGGGACCTAATATCATTATCTGAGCACTAAGGAATAAAACACACTTTAGACTGATTGGTTATTTGCAGCGTCACTTTGCATAGCGTAATTAATTCTACGTTGTTTTTAATATTAAACTTCCGCATTACACGGCGTTTATGCGCACTTACAGTTTTAACGCTGAGCCCTAAAATATTCGCAATACGTGCAATAGTGAAGCCATGAGAGATATAGCTAATGATCTTTATTTCTTGCAGCGAAAGCTCCACCGATTTGCAGTCACGGCACCTTTTCCGACAGCCCGTTTTTCCATCAATTTTCACTTTTGCACGCATCCATGCAAACAGAATTCGGTTCACCAAGCGTTTTATCGGCTCTGTTCGATGAATAAAAATTGCATTATCAAAGCAGTACGGCATTAATGATGAGTTTAACGTCTGTATATCCCCTTCATAAATTCCGACCAATAAGCTTCCTGGTTTACGTTCTATCAGCTCTGGGTGACATAAAGTTTCTGCTCCTGCGGGATAAGCGCGAATAATAATATCCGCCCGCGATAAGTTTTGCCGTAATCCCAAGAGATGTATTTTTTGATCGGTATGGAGCTCTATAATCTCATGTAATAGCCCTAACAGCCCAAATTTATAATATTCATTCTTATCATCAAAAAAGATGTTTATCACTCATTAAGCCCCGATAAAATAAAAGCAATATCCACCTCCAGTCAACTCCTTGATCGAATGAGTATCATCGCTTTTACTATTCAATAATAAATATCTAACTACCGGTATTAGGGGCATTTAATCATGCTTAAATGCCCTAATAGGATTACACGGATGGCGTCACAATAACTTCGTACGTTCCGCTGTAGGTGCCGAGTGGATAAGTTTCACTGCGTTTAGCCGAGGTAAACTGCACTTTTACACCCTGAGAAGGATCGGGAATATCCTGAACTGTAGGATAAACAACCTGATTATTCAGCGGATATGACGCTGAAACCTCCCCGCCATTCACACGGATCCACGCAGGATTTATCTGCATGGTATCGCCGTTATCCCCCATCAGCAGATTCCCCGCAGGCGTATTCAATGAAAGAGAGACCGCGCTGGCATTTCCCACAAAATTAAAGGCGGGCGTAACACCGTACATATAGCCATTTTTATCGTTGAGCTTCAGACTAATCGAACCATTGGTGACATCGTTTCCGGCCACATAAACCCGCACGCTGGTGCTAATTTCAGCCTGTACATCGATGCTGGTTCTCACCGAGATCGCAGCCTGTGAGCTACTTATCGTGATCAATGACATTGCCGCGAGGCTGAGCGCTAAATAATATTTCATGTCGCTTTTCCTTTAACTATTTGGCGTAATAACAGCCGTCAATGTGTCGATCAGCCGTGTTCCCGCGGCCAATCCACGGGTCGATTTACCGCTCAGGGCAAATTGGATATCCACCCAATCCACCGTTGCTGTGCCGCTTGGGATCGTTCCTCGATATTGAAAACCGGGCGCTATCTCTTTGCCGTCAATACTTATTCGATACGGGATCGACAGGGTTCCTTTCGACGCTCGCAGCTGGTAGTGATTATCATGCTGCTGGGTAGACTCGAACGTCAGAAGATAAGGCAATGCCTCATCGCCGGACTGCAACGTTTTCGCTATCTTTAAACGTGCATTAGCCGTCGCGTCGTTGAGTTCGCCCACTAACCCCATCGATAGTGCAGGCTTATCAAAAGAGGCCTGAATCGTGACCGCGTCGGTTTGTAATGCGGTGAGATCCAGATAGATAGGGTAATTTTCACCACTGCTATCGCCCTCAACGTTAAAGCTAACGTTACCTACCTGAACGCGTGGAAACGCACCAAACTCGCTGAATGAGCGCCCCCCTTTAACGCTGCGATTTACCGCCCGCACCCCTACCCGCGTTTCATTCGGCTGAGCTGAAAACTGCACCAGATCGCCACATACGACGGCACGTTCCTGCATAAAAAGCTGCAATGGGAAACGGAGCGAACCGAGCACTAGATCGCCTCCCTCGCAGCGTCCGCCGCCTGCGGGAGAAACCAGTAAAGTCAGCGATTTATTCGCAGGCTGACGCATCGTGAGCGTATCTGCTCCGCTCGCATCGCTGATCCCCTCATGGAGCATGCGAATAGCGCCATTCGGCTGGGGCTGAATCACCCAAGCCCCCGCCATCACGCTGCTTGCCTGTAGCAGCAACGCAGCAAATAACACCGGAGATTTCATGAATTACTCCTTAAGCTGGCACTTTTCATAAGTATAAAGTTTGCCATCCATATTAAATGCCAAGTTGTTGTGCACCGCCAACGTACGCGAATGCTCTGGGTACACATTGAATATGGTTTTGTCCTTACGCCCATCGATTACTAAATCACGCATTTCGCTACGCACGTTACCGGTTGCCGTCAACGTCCACTGATTACTGCTACAGGTCACTGCCAGCCCCTGATTTCTCTTACCTTCGGGTAAATAACGCAGCAAAACGTCATAGCCGATGGCGAAGCGCACCTTGCCTTTATCCATTTCTTGCTCTGGATAACTTGGCCGAATACGCAGGCGATATACGGTTTCACGTTCAACCGGCTTCAGCGGCATAATTCTCACTTTGCGTTCTTCGCCAAAGGGAATAATCAGTTTGGTCGGTGAAAAAACTAACGTCGGATCCTGAGCACCGAGCTCTTTCACCTTATTTTCCTTGGTGTCGCCTGGATTAGTAATATGGAATAGCTCCAGCGTGACAAATTCGTAGCTCTTATTTTCTGACTTATTAACGTCTACGCTATCCACCGCGCGGTACATTGATTTAACGGTAATAAAATTATCACGCGGCGTTTCTTGTTTAATTTCTTTCACGATAGGAAAAACTTCAATGGCCTGCGACAGTCCCGCAGTCATTAGCATAGCCATACCCACTGGCAGAATTGCCAATTTACTCAGTTTCACAATTAACCTCACGTATTTGCATAATGCCTTGAGTCATTTTGACGTTTGAACTATTTAGCGGGCACACATAATTTTGCCCCTCTTTACTCACCTTCAACTTATCTAGCTGGCTGTCGGTATCTAACGTGAAGTCACCCACAAATAAGCCTTCAGCATCGGTCATGGCATTGCCACCCACCACGCGAACATTGGCTAACGGCACACCGTCGAGATATAAGCGTCCGGTGACCGTCTGATTTTTCGTGGCGTTCACTTTGACGTGATAGACCTGCCCCGGCATGGCCCAGGTTGAAGATGATTGAGTCGAAAGGTTATAGAATGCGTTAGTGTCGGTGGTATAAACCTGTTCAGCCTTTGGCGATATTTTTTGGTATGGCTGAATCGTGAGCGTGGTTTTTTTACCGCCCTCAACCACAACTGGCTCATTACTCCGGTTACGCACTTCAAAATATTGATCTTCAGGCAATGAGCTAGCATCTACAATCAGCGCGGCGGTATTGTCGACCTTGCCATATCCGAACTCACCCTCACCAATAGCGAACCCGCTGCGTTGAGAAAGATATTGTTGGCTATAGCTGTTATTACCAAATGATTTAGATACGCCAACCGAGGTATAGCCATAATCGTTATCCATAACGATACCTGCACCGCTATTATTCTCGCTGTTTGGCCCATGATTGACGCTGGCGTTGACCGTATATTTCCCTCCACGATCGAACTCTGGGTTGTCTAAATTAAGTGAATAATCGGCACTGTAGATATTTTGGTCGCCGCCTTCATCGCTCATCCGCGAGCGTAAATAGAGTGACTGGTAATGGTTATAGCTGCGTTCACGCATACCTAAGGTAAATTGAGCAAAAATCTTATCTTCCGTAGTGCTGTTATGAGAGTAACGGTTAACCAGCTCATTAATACCCCGGTGATAGCCCAGATCGACGCGTAAGTTAAGGTAGTCCGACAGCGTAAAGTCGCGATTTAAATTCACATCCCAGCTTTCAAATTCGGTTTTATTTTGCCGCCCATAGTCTTGATAGAGGGTATTCAAGCCGAAGTTAACACCTAGACCGATATTCCAAGGGAGAAACGTGTTAGCACCGAATTGGAGATATTCGAAATCGTAAGCGGGAACCAAACCATAACGGTGATAATCCTGTTCATCGCCTTTAAATCGGTTATCGCGATAGCTCAAGTTCATGCTTAAGGCATACAGGTTTTTCATTAGCCCAACCTGATAGCCCGTGCTGCCATCCACGCCCATAACGCCATCGGCATAAAGACGTTCGGCAAACCAGCTATTAACCGGCAAATCTAGGCTAGCATTGGCATAACCATCCTCGTTATCAAGGAGGAATCCACTGCCTAAAGACATCACAGAATTGGTGGTATATCCCAGAGATACTCCGGCAAAGTGGCTCGGACTACCGTTTTGATTGGGATCATTGTCGTCTTTTTCACAATGTCGACAAGAGTAGCGATTCGACGAAAATTGCCCCTGATGATCGTCATAGCGCCCGAGCTGAACCACATACTCCAAATCGCCGGACCGAAACGAGCCATTACGTTTGAGAAAAGGCTGTATTTTCTCTTCACGGCTGCCGTTCACTAGCTTAGAAACCAGCAAAACGTCATAACCGCCGGACGGCCATCCTTCTGTCTTTAAATGCTGCAAACCGGCGGGAAACTGCTGTAGGTCGATTAAACGCCCATTGCGGTAGACCTCAACCGTACCCGTCTGTGGCAAATAAACGGTCACCGGCGAGGCCGCACCGTCACCGGGATTTAGGTAGTTATCCGTCATGTAGCCCAGCGAAATACCATCGAAGCTGACGGGATTAAAAAAACTGTAGGTCACCGAAGGCGTACTGGACACCAGATTATCGCTTAACCGCTGACGCCCAGCTTTAAAGCGGGTATTTTCATGTTCAAGATACAACGCCAATTCATCTAAATTAAAATCAATCTCTTTGGAATAACTCCATGCACCTTTCACGTAGCTGTTCCCCGTGAGGTTTAAGGTGTCGTTGGAAGATAAACTTAGGCTATCGCCATAGGTATCAGAGAGATAGTTCAGATTATGACTATGAACAAAACCGGCAAGACTGCGGTGTGGAATATAGGTTTTGTCATAGGCCTTATCGCCCGCTTTAAACAACGTGGCGGGAAATATCAGATGCACTGACGCATCCGATTCATTAACCGTTGCGACAATTTCATCCTGTGAAAAACCTTGCTTATTCACTCGGCGTAACGGAACAGAAAGTTTTTTGAGCAGCTCAGCGGCGGACACGCTGAGCGCGGGCATATCCACGGCGGTTATTTGATCAACAATCACCTGAGGTGACATCAACAAAACATCGTTTTGGTCGAACTCCACGCCAATAGAACCAATGGATGAATCTGCATAAATAATATCAAGTACGCCGCTTTGTTTGGCATTAAAAATGTCTTCAAAGCCAGCGGGAAGCGGAATAGAAGACGCCATCAGCGGAGTTAATGCGCAGCCAAAACCGACACCAAGAATAACAATGCTGGCAGTTATTTTATTATTCATTATTCTCTGTCTCTATCTATAAAATAGGCATTACAATTAAAGTAAAGGTATTTGCGTATTTACCCTTGGTATAATTCCCGGCTAACAATTCAGAAATAAATTTGACTTTGACGCCGTTTGCCGTGGTGGCCTGACTAATATCTTTTAAAACAGGCACGCGTAGATTTTTAGTAGCGTCGGTTTCTATTCCTTGATGAATAAAGATGCCATCAAGATTAATATGCGTATTGCCCCCAAACACCTGAGGAAGAACAAACTGTTTCTCTAAAAATACAATCTCAGCATTTTTCACATTTCCCACTAGGTGAAAAAAACTCGACGTTTTTTCAAACTTTTGAGAAATACCGTTGATCGGTAATGGGAAGTCAAACTCTTTACCACTCAGTAGCTTATCTTCATAATATAAGGCGATTCTTGCTATAGACTCAGCAGAGACATCCAAATCGACCTGCGAATTGGGTACAGAAAACGCTGCCTGACTCCATAACAAAAGCACGGCAATAATTCCGGCGGCACAGTTATTTTTAATCATGTTTTAAACAGGGCCAGCATAATGCTGACCCTGGCCTGATTTAATGAAGAGGATTAAGGCTTGGCATTTACGTTAGCGTAGACAACGCCGGTATAATGACCTTGGCCCAATGAATCATAGGTTTTATCTGAGACAAATTTAAACATCACTGGCAGTTCGCCATGAGTACCGTTTGCATTCAGAGTAAAGTCTTTAGAATCACCTGATGCAGCGAACTCCTGGCTCCCGGCAGAAGTGATGCTGCTGATTTTATAAGTCATATCATTGAGCGTGCCGCCCTGAGTGCTATACAGGGTGAACGCGTCGCCGGTAACAGATTGGCTGTCATCCATGGTCAGAGCAACTTCAAGCTTGGTCACGTCGTTGTTCCAGAGTTTCAACGCTGTGGTTTGTGCTTCCATGTAGCCTGATGCCGCTGGCGTCAGCTCTACGTCCATATCGGTAATAGGACGGCCACCTGGATCGGTGATAGTTGCACTATCAGGAACATTGGCGCTAACGTTGAACTTGGTATCATAGCTGGCAGGCGTAGAAGCCATTGCAGAAGCAGACATCACTAGACCGGCCAATACAGACAACATAGTTTTGGTTTTCATTTAAAAATTAAGTCCTTGTTATATAAAATGCATCTCTTACAGATAGAGCAATATCACGCAGGAAAATAAATAGTTCTCCAGCAATAATATTTATCCGTTCTATTCTGTTTCATTGCGTAATAGGCAGACGACACTGCTGACAAAAAAGCAGTACGCATCGTTAAATAAATAGTTAAACGTTGCGATGCAATAGTCCCTATTGCACGTTTACTTTTTTCGCATATCGGCGTCGTTATATTACGAAAGCAAGCTTACGAAATAGCTCAGTTTAATTCTTGAAAAAAACCTCACTTTTCCTCACAAAGCTTTAGCAGTAATTAAAGCGATAAAAGTAAGACCTATGAATTAAGATGAAATTTAATTATCTTTAAGAATATTATGCCCCACCTCTTCAAATACGGCGCGCCGCAAGTCATCTTCCAGCTCGCTAATCGTTTGAGGCAGATAGAAGTTTTTATCACCTACGCAGCTTTTCCAATCTACGGTAGGAGAATAAGCAATCCCAATAAATGAAATTTTTCCCACTGATTCATCCGTACTGAGTACTTGGCGGATTTTATCGCACATACCTGCTTGAATAAGGTTTGGTGTAATAGAGATATCTCCGGGGTCATCCGTCCCATCAGAAACAATCACCATAACTTTTCTTGAGGCTGTCCCTGAGGCTAAATAAGGCACCCCGAGCAGAACACCAGAGCTGACCAAGGTACCACCTAAGGCCGTCATATTATTAATCTGGTTTATTTCACTTGGATTACTGGTCAGCGGTACTTTCCACGAAGAGCTCTGCTGAAGACAGGTACTGGCATTCACGGCCGAAAGCGGGATTTGAATATCATGCACTGGGTTCGGAATGGCTGCGACGCTGCCCGCAATATTCACATAGCGTTCTAACGCTTTGTAATTACCCCCGGAAAGGACATTTGATGGCACTGGGCCATTACTGACAAAAGGAAAATCACAGTTTGCGCCCTCTTTGCCGCCCCAACCAAAAGGAACAAATCCCACTTTATTGTCAATATTGTAGGAAAAGAGTTCATCAGAGAGCTTCAGTACAATTCGTTTGAGCTCAGTCAGCTTTGTGCTGCCGCCAAATCCCTCATTCATTGAACCTGAAAAGTCAGTGACAAAAATCACGTCCATGTTTGAACGAAATTTACGCGCAGCGCCGTTGTCGCCGATCACGACCTGATCGTCAAAGCTAGGAAAAAAACTAGAGGAAAACCAAGAGTCCTGCAACGTCTGCCCGCTAACGCGATATTCTACGTAGGACAGATTTTGATTATTGGGTGAAATACCACTTTTCACAATGACCTTAGGTTTAAACACGTCAACGTCATGACGCATATAGGCGCGAAAATAGTCACTCGACAGATCATAATTTCGCTGCGCGCCGTCGCCGTTATCCTCTGCGGTTAATGCCAGAGCAGCTTGCTCCATCGCGTCGGAAAGACGCGCACGTTCGGTAATATAGCGCGATCCTTCCAGCCCAAAAGCCGCCATACTGAGTAAAAAGCCAGACATCATGACAAAACTAATCGCAAATGCCCCACTACGATCCTGTTTAAAGCGTCGGATACTGGCTAACAATGGTTGGTACACAAACATAGTTGCTCCTTAGTATTCAAGGTCCCACGACTGCTGGCTTTCTTTCCCGTTTGGCAAATTAAAAAAGGCAGCGGCCCCGGACGATATTGCGCGACAGCACGTCCAGTTCGGTCATGGATATATTTAATCTCACCGATAAACTCGGGCCCATCAGGGTTTATATCAAAAACATTAATACTGATTTTGGCTCTCAGCGTTGGGCTGTAAAAAAGCATTTGGTTTATTTCACCAATTAACGCCTGCTGATTTACCTTGGATGAATCAATAAAAATAACTGCCTGATTCTTTGCCGCGTGAACTGGAAGAAACAACAACAGCAGGCTGAATAAAAGTCCGTATCGCTTCATCTATCGCAACATCACGATGGCAAATGAAGACATCATCGGTGTTTCTTCCGTCGACGTTAACCGCGTGAACCAGCTGAAGGTCGGCAAACATACGGTCACCTGATACAGCGGTACCCAGCGTCCATAACTGCCGCGCGGCGTGAGCTGCTGAAGTTGGTTGAGCGGCTGCGGTGGCAAACATTGCCCAGCACTCCCGCTGTCCCACGATTTATACAGTTTGATCTGCTTTCTATCATCACCCAGACGAATTGGGTCTTCAAAATGCATCTCCTCAACGTGCAAACTCATTTGAGAAAGATCGATGGTGCTATTCATATCCGTGAGTATTTTCTTGGCCAAATCAGCGGCCGCATCCACATCCTGCTGATTCAGCGTTTCTCTCGCGTCAAACAGTTGGATCCTTTCACGTAAAATACCGGCAACCGAATACGATACGCGGTCTAATTTTCCGACCGTTGCCTGACGGACAACCAGATCGGTGAGAAAGAAAATAAAAAAGATCAGCGCAATGGAAATCAGAACAAATTCGACGGAAACCGCAGCGCGTTTATCAGTCCATAAATTTGGAACGTTCATATTCTTGAACAAAGATCACCTCCCTATTTAATAAGTTATTGACCCAAAATCCGGGGAATGGGAAAAACATTGGCGTATATTTATATTCCAAGTGATAACGTGCTAATGGTTTATAACGAGAATTTCCTGTACTCCCACCGGTATTAATCATATCGGTAATAGAGTCAGCATAGGTAATATCCATGGTCACAGCATCGGGGCGTGTCAGAAATCCCCATATCGCGCCACCTTGTTGTGTGATCCGCGCCTGAAAGCGGCTGTCATAGCCGCCATTATCGGAGGCTGATGCATTCTTAGATTCTTTCGCCGCTTCGGAAACCGCCAAATCAATGACGGAAGAGATATAGGCCATTCTCGCAATCTCGGCGACAAACAGCACTAAGGCAATAAACAATATGACCGTTAAAGAAAACTCAATGGAGGCAACGCCTTTATTATCTCTGACAAAATGTCTACATCGTTTCATTATCCTAATCCTTTTTCTGCGGGATTAATCATGGCCAACGCATCGATTAATTCATCGCCTTTCTCTGATAAACTCTCATTTTGAATAATGTCTCTGGCATAACGACGATCGCCGACCTTAACCAAAGATAAAACCAAATTATGCAGAAGTTGAGACTGCTTACGTCCGCGTAAATACTGCGGTAGCAGCAAACTCACCGCATCCTGATAACGGTGATCTAATATGGCTACCATCGCCATATTGTTGATAGCAACATCATCCGCAATGAATAAGCTACGTGATTTTTCAATAGCGGCGAGGCCTTCCGTTAGCTTTCCTGACTGTGCCAATGCGATTCCTTTGAGGTTATAAGCTTCTGCACTCTGCGGTTCGCGCTGCAACATTTTTTCAGTGACGCGAATAGCCTGAGGGTAATCGCCTAAGGCGATCATATTCTGCGCCTGTAAGGTATAAACATTTAAGTCCGGCGTTTTAAATAGCGGCTGCATAAAATAGATCGACGATTTGTAATCGCCAGACTGGTAGTAATAACGGGCGAGTTTTAGACGTGCGGCAGGATCTTCTTTTTTCTTCAGCGAACTGCGATAAAGATTAATCAGGCCGTTATAGTTTTTTGCCTTAAGTAAAATATCCTCTTGATAATTCATATCACGGGTAGAAGTCGGTGCTCGTTGCACACATCCACTTAATAAGGCGACACACAGAAGTCCCATCGTGATTTTTTTAGAAATGTGCATTTTGCATAATCCTTAGAATACCTGGTGCGGCAATTAAAATAGTAATCGGGAACATAATAAAAAGAATAAGAGGTACGCTCATCTTGGCTGACAGCTTGCCTATTTTTTCTTCCGAGCTCAGCAGCTGCATATCACGAATGTCTTTAGAGAGTTCCATCAGGTTTTCATACAGTGAGGTTCCGTAATGGACACTTTGTTGCAACGTGGCACAAAACATCCGCATCTCAGTCATGTCCATTGAGCGGTAAAGATCCATGAGTCCCTCCTCTAAACCGCTCACCTCGGCTCGCCTGACGAGATGCGACATTAAATCAGCCAAATTTTTGTCCAAATCATCCGAGCGTTCGGCAATAAATTTCACCGAACTCTCCACCGTCATCCCTGCTTGAACACAAACGGCGATCAAATCAACAAAATAGGGCAGCGCATCCATCATTAGCTTGATACGCGTATTAATCGCCGGATTCAGCATCATGGCCGGTAGCACTAAAACAATCATGAATACGAACAACATAATCATGGCTAAGGCTTTCATGCTGATAGAAAGCACACCGATAACCGTAAGAACCAGCAATACGCCGCCAATTGCGCCATAAATACGCGCTTTGAGGGGAAGGCTTTTCTCTAATTCATTGAGAAATGTCAGCCAAGGGCTGTTACTAATAATCAATGCACGATAGTCGATAGTGGAAAACTGATTCTGCTGTTTGCCCTCTTTTTTGGGCTCAATGATGTCTCGCTGTTTCTTCCAGTGCTGCTGCTGGCGTATAGCCATCAGCACCAGAAAAATACCGAGAAGTAGCATCGTTAAATAAAGCATCGTCATCAGAGCGCCCTTCTTAATAAGATCCAGATAATGATCATGCCAATGGCTTCACTGGCAATGACGTAATAAAGGATCAGGCGACCAACGGGATCGTGAACCACGAAATCAAAGTTTTGCGGGCTGAAATACTTCATGCCACAGAAAAATAGCAACGGAATAGATGCCACTATTTTGGCCGACGTTCTGGCCTCTGAGGTCATGGCTGATTTACGCCGCGCCATATTTTTACTGTTATTCACGATTCGAGATAATCGGCCAATTAAGGTGCGTAGTTGCCCACCGTGTTGCAGGCTTACCAGCATCACCACCACGAAGAAATAAAACTCCCGATAGCGATAGTTTTGCCACGCATCATTAAAAACACGCTCGGGTTCTTCTCCAAGATTTAAACGCCGATCGATACGATGAAACGTTGCACCTAAGTCGCCATCAATGCCTTCACCACAGCGGTGCAGCGCCTGATGAATACTATTTCCCGCCGATACCGCCGCATTCACCACCGATAGCACTTCAGGAAAACGATCTTCGAAATAGCGTCGATGCAGGCTGCGTCCGATTCGCAGCTGTGCAATAAACATTACAATTAGCGCCACGGGTAGAAAAAAGGCCACGTCAAACTGCAGCCAATTAGCATTCAGAAACAGCAATACCAACAGCAGCGAAACAGCTATGATACCGCCCTTCATGCCTTTCAGGCTGTAATCTCCCAGCGCATAGAGCTTCCACTCTTGCCACGTATTTTTGATATAGCCAAAGACAAGAGATTGTCTGGGATTAAACGTACTTTTAGAGGCTATCTTGGTCAGCTTTCGCCAGTTGTAAAAATTAAGGCTAAACACCGCCAAACCTATAAATAGAATCAGAAACGACATTTCTCACTCCATACCAAATATATGCTTTAGGTCATCACTCACGTTGAACATCACCGCATTGCGCATCACCGTTGAACGCATTAACAGGCCATGATTGATAAACTCGCCTTTAATTTTTCCATTTTCATCACGGTCAGATTGGCTTCGAAAAGTAAAAATATCCTGCAGAATTACGCGATCGCCTTCAATCCCCATAACCTCACTAATGTTCATTACTTTTCGGCTACCATCATTTAATCTCGATACTTGAATAACGATGTTAATGGCCGAGACAATATTTCGACGAATTGACTCCATAGGAATATTCATTCCTGCCATCATCACCATATTTTCTAAACGGGAAATTGCGTCTCGAGGATTATTCGCATGTAGCGTTGACATAGACCCATCATGCCCAGTATTCATGGCCTGAAGCATTTCAAACGATTCTTCGCCACGGCACTCCCCAACAATAATGCGGTCAGGACGCATTCGGAGTGAGTTAATCAGTAATGCTCGCATGGTAATTTGGCCGGTGTTTTCCACGCCCGCCAAGCGCGTTTCCATTCTTAAAACATGCGGCTGCATCATGCGTAGCTCTGCCGCATCTTCCATAGTAATAATGCGTTCGCTGGGATCGATATACTTTGACAGTGCATTGAGCAGCGTAGTTTTCCCCGAGCCCGTCCCGCCGGAAATAATAATATTGACCCGACACCGCGCCGCAATGATCAGGAAATTAGCCATCTGTCCGCTCATCGCATTCATTCGGATAAGGTCTGACAGTTCAATATTGCTTTTACCAAACTTACGGATGGAGATAGAAGTTCCATCTAACGCAATGGGCGGGATCGCGACGTTTAAACGGCTACCGTCATGTAACCTGGCATCCACCAGCGGCCGTCCTTCATCAAGACGGCGGCCCACTTTTTGCACCAGACGCTTGGCGATATCTGTTAATTGATTATTATTAATAAAACGGCATTTTGTGAGCTCCAACTTACCGGCTCGCTCAATATAAATATTCTCCGGCCCATTAACCAAAATATCACTGACGGTTTCATCTTCAAGCAAAGGTCTTAATGGGCCATATCCTAAGATTTCATCCGCCATCATTTCAGCAAAACTATTTTGGTTTTGGGAATTTAAATAGATATTTTGCTGTTCAGCCACGCGTTCTAATACACGATTCATTTCAGCTAATAGCTGAATGCGGTCGTCGACTAATGCTTCAATGGTGTTAATTTCGATATTTTGTAATACGCCATCGCGTAGTGCTTCTTGAATTTCAACGCTGATATCCATTTACGCCACCTGACTTTTTTTCAAACGCCCATTCTTCATCAATCGATTGATGAGCGATCCCTTATGGATAGGTGCCCCGCCGAGAATTAAGCGAGTGAGCTGGTCGATAGGCGCAATTTTTCGATTTAGCCCAACGAAACGCGTGATACCGTCTTTTTGTTTGTTATAGGGAAATACCACATCCAACGGTCGCCCTAATAGCGATTGCAGATCTTCAATACTCAGCATATTCATACTGAATGGGCGGCTATCGTTGAGGCATATAAATAGCCTACGCGGTGCGAGCTGAGAGCGATTAAGCGACTCAGCCACTTCAATCATGCCGCGCGCAACCCGCACTGACGCCATTGAGCGATCCATAACTAAAACCAAACAGGATGAGCTTTCAACCAACTGGCGTAGCGTCTCTTTGTTGGCGGTATTAATAGCCTCTTCAAACAGCACAAAGTTATATTTTTGGAAGCCATCTAACGAGAGATCGGGATAGAGCGAGCTACTGCTGCTCATAAGATCAAGATTCTTTTGTCCAGCCACAATTTCTTGCACCATTTTTTTGCCGGTAAGCAAATCAAGGTCGCGCGAACCGGTCGCGCCCTGAACAAAGAGCGACGGCATTTCTTTGGCTTGCACAATATTGCTGATGGTCTGGTAGGCAATAGAGCTATTACCCACCCCGCCTTTACAGCCCAATATACTTATGCTCACCGCCCAGCGCGTTGATTTCAGATTGGTGCTCGAAATAGCTGACTGAACAAAAAGCTCACGCTGAGAGTTTAAATTGAAATATTGGATGCCATCACGCAAGAAGGCCTGTGCCAGCATAATTGAATCGCTGTCACCGACTACGCAGCACCATACGCCTCGCGGCACCATGGCTAAAATAGCGGGCACAATATTATCGATATATTCTTGGCGGCCTATATCAATAACGATGCCATAGTCTTTTTCAGAAATAGCAAGATTATGGCTCGAATCTAAATCTTGCAGCACGCTGGTGACCTGATTAAAACCGGCTAATCGTAGTAATTGGCTTAGTTCTTCATTAATGACCTTTCGCGAGGATAAAACATAAAATGCCTTCTCATTTTGCGCTGATTTAGCATCGTCCTTTTGTGGGAATAACAGCATTTTTGCTCTTCCTCAGAAATAATATTTGTATGGGCTAACTAATGAGGAAGCGAGATTGTTGTTAATGGCACATCCCGTATCATCATAAAGATCAAACTTATAATTCTGTGTCATATAGCGACACTCGGGTAAACGCAGAATGATTTTTTGAATATGAACCTGAATCCCCGAGGTTTCTTGAGTGCGATAGCCGCCGCCCTGATAGGATAAGGTGATCCTCTCCGGCGTGATGCCTTTGGTAATTAGGTCTTGCCTCACCTGCTTAGCGGTAGCTGAAAAATCATCATCAAACCATTCAAGGCGGATATAGCCGTTAAACCCACCGCTGGCCTGATTAAAAATTTTCCCAATCGCAATTTCTTTAGAAATTTGATCGCTTGCAGTCAGTGCGATGATCTGTTCGGTTATTTGTGGTGAGCCGTGCTTTTCTAATTGGCTAGCCCAACCGGGAAACGATGCCATCATCATGAATAAAAGCGCGCCATGAAATAGATGTGAGATCCTCATTTAATAAATCCTCCCTGCTCCACAAATCCTTCAGCCAGTTTTCTATCGCGTAGATTGCTAATCCCCTCGAAATTCATAAAACGAGCCAGCGTTGAGGTACGTTGAAAATCAGGCAAAACGATATCGCGCATGGTGACGGGTTTAACGAGATTAACGGTGGCTACCACCACCAGCTCGCCGCGCGTCCGCTCGGTTTTGGCATTTCTAAACAGCGCCCCGAAAATCGGCACATCCCCAATAAACGGTAAGCGAGACAAATCTTCACGCTCGTTGTTGCTGATAAGGCCGCCGAGCAGGAAACTTTCTCCGTCGGCAAGCTCAACGGTGGTTTTTGCACGACGCGTTTGGAATGCGGGGAACGAGTCGCCGGCGTTGGTGCTATAGGTGCTATCCACGTTGCTAACCTCTTCCCCCAGCGTTACACGGATGCGCTTGCTGCTGCTGACTTTAGCGCCCACGTTCAGCTTGATACCAAAATCCTTGTATTGAACATTGGAACCATTGGCAGAGCTGGTGACCACCGGCACTTCGCCCCCGACCAGAAACTCAGCGGACTCACCCGACAATACGGAAAGATTTGGCTCAGCCAGCACGCGAGCCACCGAGTCGTTGCTGATGGCATGCACCAGCGAGCTCAGCGTGTCGGCGTTGAATTTCACAAAGCGAAACGTGCCGGGCGTAATATTGCCGCCGGTGCCGCTGATGGTTCCCCAATCAATGCCCACGTTGTCGCTGAATGTCTTGGTCACCTCAACGACCGAAAGCTTTACGTTGACCTGATTTGTGATCGGCAGCTTCAACTTGTTGATCACTTCCTGATACACCACCTCATCAAGCCAGGCATTGTTATTTTCACCTCCGCCACCGCTGCCACCACTCATGCTTGGCACATCTTTTTTATTCGCCGTGCGTTTAGCGCCTACGCCTTCACCCACAATTTGATAAACACGGTCGCGGTCTTCTTCTGTGGGCACGGTTCCGCTTAGAATGTAGGTTTTACCTACTTTCTGAATCGAAATTTGGCTATCTGGCACCAACTGCCCCACCTTTTTTTGCACCGCGCTTAAAACGGGATCAACCACCAGCGTAGTTTTAATGAGCTGGTCACCATTTTTGTCAAAAGCAATGAGATCGGTTTGGCCGTCGCTTTTGGCATAAACCATGACGCCACGCTCGCCAATAATTTCATAGTCGGCTACTTTGGGAGCAGAGATAAAAATAGTGTCAATATTTCCATCAACCTGAATAACCTGTGACTCTCCGGCTTCCATGTAGACTTCTTGAGCATGCACATAATAAGAGAGAAATAATCCCGTCATACCCAGTAGCCATAACGCGCCGACATTGGCTCGGACTCGCCCTATTTTTTGACGCTGACCTTGCTGCTTTGCTAAACAAAAACTCACTCTCCACCTCTCAACTCTTTAGCGGAATTAAATTGGGGCAATACTTCATCCATTCTTATTTTTTGGTTGTTCTCGTCCTCATACTGATCGAACGGGAATAATAAGATTTCACCTGCTTTTTCTACGACTTTGAGTTCAGCCAGCTGCTGAGCGTCTAATCTCAACACCACCGTTCCCACTGAATCATCGCCGCTATAACTCTTAGTCACTGCTTTAGGCGCCTTTTTAATATCTACGATAGAGATAGGCCCCATTACGCGGCTAATCGCATAGCGCTTCATGTTTTTGTCAGGGCTATTACTGCCTTCCGTTACCAGACCGACATTATTTTTTTTACTTTTATCCACCTCAACTAATCGGATATAGAGTGAAACTTCATCCCCAATGGAAAGAGAGGAAAGTAAATATTCATCCTCCGGTTTAATTTTATAGCTGTATGGCGTCTCATTGCTTCTCAGTGAATGAGCTGAGAAGGTTGGACTCGCTGGTGATTCCACCATTTCAGGTAAAATAATGCTGCCTTTTGAAATATTGTGCCTAATTAAGTATCCCTGAAGATCTCCGTTATCTAATGAGGAAATATCACGGCGATCTTTGCTTTCTTTGGAAATCTCAATCGACGTTATTTTGTAATCATCACGACCTAAGATGTCATAAGGTTTTAGTTCCCTTATTGCTTCCGCAACCATGATGGTATGACTTGCTTGAGGCACAGGCTTTACCTCAGCAACCTCTGGCGTTTTCTTTTGCACAAAAATGCCGGCGATGCCGACTGCAATAACGATTATTGAAAGAAAAAAAAGCATGCGATGGTTCATTAAGATGTCCTAAGCAGGATTAATAATAAAAAGACGCCACGGGGTAAATAAGGATAAATGCCAAAGAGATAGCGACACCGTATGGCACGCCGTGACTACGTAAATTATTACGAAAAAAAATAAGACCGCCGATAGCGACAATGCCGCCAATAAACGCAGTTAAAAACAAGAAATCATAAAATGCGTTGCTTTGAAAAGAGAGCGCTAATACGGTTACTAGCTTGGCATCACCGCCACCCCATAAGCGGGCAACAAAAAGGATAAATCCTCCCACTAACGCGACAAGACCAAACAAAATATTTGGCAGATTTGATTGTAAAAGAATCAATGACAATAGCGATATGGCGAGTAATACAAGACTCGTGTGTGTGATCCTTCTAAAAAAAATGTCCTGCCACATAATAAAAATCAAAATTATGCAGGTGACAATAAAATTAGCTTTAATTAACCACACCATGTCTATTTCCACACCTATTCCACTTCGGTTATTAGAAAAATCCACAACAAAATGCAGCAAGAAAATCATCCATGATGTTCTTGCTGCTAAACAGAGAGCCTTACAATAAATACGTTCTAACTTATTGTTATCGCGTTACGGTAGTGTATTCCGTTACGGCGTAGTCTTGCTGATAGTAACGCTTTTGATTGCTTCAGCAATTTTATCAAACGTTTCTTTCAATGCGCCCAAGAAGCCGGAGTTCTGATCACCAAGAATAAATGCTAACAGAGTCGCCATAGCGACGCCGATTAATGCATATTCAATCGCAGTCACGCCGCGTTGATCTTTACCAAACTCATGAAAACGAACATGAGCAGCCACATAACATTTAGTTAAAAAAGTGTTCATCGATATTCCTTGTAAATTTAAATCCGCCATTTCGGTGGCGTGTTAATAACCATCTTGTTGTTGCCGATGCCCCATAGGTAACGACGGAGCCATTAGAATCTATTGCGCCTCAGGAGTCCTTATTGAGGTCATATTTGTTTTTATAATTTATGATTGATAAACAACGCTGAGAATTATTTAGCAAAAAATAGAATGACTACCACAACAAGTGTTGATATCCAGCACACCGCTAGCAACGATAATATCGAGATAAATACATTCCAGCGACGTGAGTGATACCACTCTTTTCCGTTATTCGATGGCTCCTTGTGGTGAGCATATCCCATGGTCTCTAAAGGAGACGCTAGCGCTTCACTCATTCCAACCGTTGTCGCCAAAGAGAGTGCTGGCACTTTATCCTCTTGGCCACTATCGGGTAGATATTTTTTCTCACGCAGCACATTCCCCATATACTTGACCCCTTTTCTGGGTATCGTTTTTATAAATGCGCTTGAAAGTCCAATCTGATCAAATGACTTTCTCAACATATAGATTTGGCCATAGTAGCTACTGTCACTCACTGAACCGCGCTGCTCATGCCATACCTGATTGATAATATTTTGTTTATCGGTCTCCCCTTCTAATAAAAGAAGTAAGAATCGATAGCTATTTTCTGGCAGGTTAATCACTGTTCCAAAGTCGTTAATCAGACAGCGCTTTTCAGGCTCAAACCGAATGCCATCCCCAAGGATGAATATCGTGTCATCCTTACTTACATCATTCATTAGCCGTAAGCTCCAGTGTGACTTCAATCTTCACTATTATTAGCCTTCGCAGTTAAAAATAGAATCTCATTATCCTCATCTATCTTATCGAATAGCCTATTTAAGATTGAATTATACAAGAGAGAAATAATCGAATAAACCCTATATACCTCATTTGATCTCATTCATAAAAATTAAGAATAATATAGCGGATATTATACCGTTACGCCTTTTTTTAAAGGATGTCAGATCGCGAGAAATACAAAAGAAAGATTAATCATTAGTACTGTTTTAAAATAACCATAAATAACCTCATGTTGATAAAAAATATAACCATTATAAATAATAATATTTCTTAGGAATTTAAATAGAGTTATTAATTTTAGAGGGATTGTTTTTACCATCAGGCATAACCTATACGCTTAGAAAAAACTTATTAATAAGAAAATACTGAACTTTGCGAGATTTATAATTATTTACTGAGAGTTATTGATATCTGCCTGCGAGGTTTAGCGACGTTCTGAAGCCCTTACTCCGTGTCTCTAGCCCGCTCTCACGGCTCAAATACAAAGGGTTATAAGTATAAAAAAACCACGCCGAGGCGTGGTTTAAACATCTAAACATGTGTTTGACTATTTGGCTAAATGATTCGCGATAGCATTAAACATCAGCGAAGCCTCAAGTGGCTGTGCACTGAAGGAGGGTTCCGCCTGTGGCCATGTCGACCACTGCACGATAACCAGCTTCTCTTTTTGATTCACAACGATCATCTGACCAAAAATGCCCAAGGCCCACAGGGTATCTTGGCTTTCCAACCCATGTTTCGGCCCCACGTTAACGGCATTCGCTGGTACGCTATTATTCCACCACTCGTAACCGTAGCTGCCATCAGGATGAGCAGCGGTCACCGATTTCTCTGCTCGGTTCCATGCTCGCGCATCCGCAACCCAATGATCGGGTAACATTTTAGTTCCGTCAGGCAGAACGCCGTCGTTCATGATAAACAGGCCAAATTTACCCCAATCTTCCAGCGTGGCGTTGAATCCATGCGCGCCAACATCATGTTTGCCCACCTGATAACTGTGCCAGACACCGTCGTGGACCATTCCATCGGGCTGCCATATTTTTTCCTGAAGATTCTGTGCCAGCGATTTTCCGGTCGCCTTTTCTAGCGTATCACCCAGCAGCCATGCCCCACCAGACGAGTATGACCATGCCTGCCCCGGTTTGGCGTAAGCTTTCCGCTGTGGATCTTTCACCAATTTATTGACGCAATGGTAAGTGTCACTGTTGGCTTCACACTGGGTGAGTTGCGCAAAGTCAGATTTAGGATTGGTGTAATCCTCGCCCCAGGTAACGCCCGAAGTGTGCTGTAACAGCTGGCGGATCGTAACATGTTCCCACGCCGTACCGCGTACATCAGGATTGTATTTAACCACCTCATCGTCTAACGAGGTGATTTTTCCTTCTTTCAGCGCTACTCCCACCAGCGTTGATACCACGGATTTCCCCACCGAGCGCGATGTCCACAGCGTGGTCGGCGTATTCCCCTGACCGTAATAATCCCACACTATTTTGCCATCTTTAATCACCATCATGCCCGTAACGCTGTTGCGCTTGAGGTAATCATTCAGCGCAATGTTCACGCCGTGATATTGATAAGTGACACCGGATAAATCCTGAGCCGCACGCGGTATGGGCATCGCTTTTCCAGCTTTGAAAACGTCACCTTCATAGGAGCGGTAGTCGTTACGAAATCCGACGACCCGCTGTTGTTGATCCCACGTCAGCATGTTTTTAACATCGGGGAGCTGTGTGTCTGTCGGTGCAGGGCAGACCGCGAGTTTCAAGCTATGGCAGTCGTTAGCCGCTGGCGCAGCATTCACCTGTAGCGCAGCTCCTAAACATAGTGCCAGCAGGCAAATACCGGTTTTAATTTTCGTCATGGTGTTCCCTTAGTTTCGATCATGGTCTTGTTTGTAAGACCACTTTATGACGAGTTCAGGAATGTACCGAGGCGGATAGTGAGGGGAAATCCCACACAAAAACGTATTTGAATTCGATGAGGTTTGGAAAGGAATAGAGTGAGATTTTTTGCAGATAAACGCCCCCGGCTAGCACCGGGGGCATCTCGATTTACAGCGCCATATCGTGCTGTGGCGAATCTTGGCGTTTTTCTTCCGCCTCTATCGCCATGTGGCCATGATCGTTCATTTGAATCACCGGTGGTTTCGTTAATTGCAACGCTGCCGCGGTGTCATCCCATGTTTTCTGCGTTAACGCCGCGTTACCGTTTAACTTCTGACCATAGCTAGGTACGATATCGCGAATTTTGCGCTGCCACTCGGGGGAATTGAACTGTTCTGGGAACATTTGCTTAATCACATTCAACGTGATTGGTGCGGCAGTCGAGGCACCAGGTGAAGCGCCCAGTAACGCAGAGATCGTTCTTTGTTTATCGACGACCACTTCCGTACCCAGTTTCAGTACGCCACCTTTCTCAGGATCTTTTTTGATGATCTGTACACGCTGACCTGCTTGAATGAGTTTCCAATCGGCTTTTTGCGCCAGTGGGTAGTACTCTTTCAGCGAAGCAAAGCGATCATCATCACTCAGCATGACCTGACTAATGAGGTATTTCACCAGATCAAAATTATCTAACCCGACATCCGTCATTGGAATAAAGTTGCTGGTTGTGGTGGTGCTCAGCAGGTCAAAGATGGAGCCATTTTTCAGGAATTTAGTCGAGAATGTCGCAAATGGCCCAAACAACACCACGCGTTTGCCATCAATAAAGCGAGCATCTAAATGCGGTACTGACATCGGCGGTGCGCCGACTGATGCCTGACCATACACTTTTTCTAAATGCTGCTTGGTAATCTCAGGATTTTCCGTCATCAGGAAAGACCCCCCGACAGGGAAACCGGCATAGTTTTCCGCTTCAGAAATCCCCGTCTTTTGCAGCAGTTTTAGTGCACCGCCGCCCGCACCGATAAATACATATTTAGCGTCAATCGCATGCTCACTGCCGTTGTTGATATCCTTGATCGTGACATGCCATGAGTTGTCATCATTACGCTTAAATTCAGTCACTTCTGACGAGGTTTGCAGAGAGAAGTTACTGTTTTTCTTTAGGCTTCCGATCAGCTGGCGAGTGATTTCGCCGTAGTTAACATCGGTTCCCACCGGAGTCCAAGTCGCAGCCACTTTTTGGTTGGCATCGCGGCCGTTCATCACTAGCGGTGCCCATTGCTGGATCTGTGCGTGATCGGTCGAGAATTTCATGCCTTGGAATAGCGTGGTTTGCTGTAAGGCATCGTAACGCTTTTGCAGATAATTAACGTTTTTATCACCCCAAACGAAACTCATATGCGGCGTAGAATTAATAAAAGCATGCGGATCATTCAAAATACCGCGCTTAACCTGAGCAGACCAGAATTGGCGAGAAATCATAAACTGTTCGTTTATATCCAACGCCTTGCTGACATCAATGGTGCCATCTGCGCGCTCCGGCGTGTAGTTCAGCTCCATATTAGCTGAGTGACCCGTTCCGGCATTATTCCAGCCGTTAGAAGATTCAAGCGCAACGCCGTCGAGTTTCTCAACCATCACCTGTTTCCATTCAGGCTGTAGCTCTTGTAGCCAAGTGCCCAGTGAAGCACTCATGATGCCGCCGCCGATCAGGAGAAAATCGGTCTTTTGCGTCGCATCATCTTTCGCCCAGGTAGCCGTGCTGACAAACAGCGCGACCGCGGTTAGAGAAACAATAGTCTTATTTAGTGCAGGCATAATAATAATTTTACATTTCTAAGATATATTCAGTGAACACATGCTACTCCATTTTTACCTTAATTTAAAATTGCATTCACATCTCTATTTACCCATAGAGTTTCTACACGTTTTTAAACTCACGAAATAAAGGCTCATTGATAAATGTAGCAATCTTAATAAGGGTATAAATCAACCACCGAGCTGTACGTACAGTTTTCTCTTATTGAGCATCGCTGCTCTGGATATATATCTTTGAGGAGATAAAGAAAATGGGTTTCCTATTTCACTCCCTTGCTTGCACATGTTATGAATAAAGCCCCCTAACAACAGGCTGTTATCCTTGCCCGTCTTACATCAATCACATCACCTTCAATTAATGAATTAAACTCATAAAGGTTAGCGGATTTAGGTATCTAATCGAATAAACCTGTTTGCGTTATGCTTTCTCCATCGCAACAAACGGAGGACGGCATCATGCAAACGGTCACACTCAACAACGGTATCGAAATGCCTTTACTCGGCTTTGGCGTCTTTCAGATGACGGACGCAGCCGAATGCGAACGTGCGGTGATTGACGCTATCGAAACGGGCTATCGTCTCATCGATACCGCGGCCTCTTATCAAAACGAAACTCAGGTGGGGAATGCCCTGCGACAAAGCGGGATTGCTCGCGATGAGCTTTTCGTGACCACCAAACTTTGGCTACAAGACACGAATTATGAAGGCGCAAAAGCGCAGTTCGAGCGTTCACTCAATCGCCTACAGCTTGATTATGTTGACCTCTATTTAATTCATCAGCCATATGGCGACGTGCATGGTGCGTGGCGGGCGATGGAGGAGTTGCAGCTGGCGGGGAAAATTCGTGCCATTGGCGTAAGTAATTTTCACCCCGATAGACTTGCCGATCTGATGGCGTTTAACCGTGTTGTGCCAGCGGTAAATCAGGTTGAGGTCAATCCCTTTAACCAACAGCTTCACGCCGTGCCATGGATGAACAGCCGCCATATTCAGCCAGAGGCTTGGGCACCTTTTGCCGAGGGCAAAAATGGTCTGTTTCAACATCCGGCGCTGACGGCTATCGCCAACCAGTATGGCAAAACCGTCGGACAGGTGGTGCTGCGTTGGCTATATCAGCGAGGCATCGTGTCGTTGGCGAAATCCGTTCGCAAAGCGCGAATGGAAGAAAATATCAACATTCTGGATTTTGCACTTTCTGATGCGGACATGACGCAGATCGCCGCGTTAGACACCGCGACCAGCGCCTTTTTTTCTCATCGCGATCCGGCGATGGTGGAATGGCTCACCCAGCGCAAACTTGACGTCTAATTCCATTCATTTGAATAACTACCTCACTAACAAGGCTATTAAAATGCAAAAACGTATTCTTGGTCAGTCTGGGCTAGAAGTATCAGCCATGGGTCTGGGCTGTATGGGGTTGAGCTTCGGCTATGGCCCTGCCACCGACACGAAACAAGCGATAGAACTGATCCGTGCCGCCGTTGAACAAGGTGTGACCTTTTTTGACACCGCTGAAGTCTACGGCCCTTATTTAAATGAATCGCTGCTTGGCGAAGCGCTTGCGCCTTTCCGTGACCGCGTGGTTATTGCCACGAAATTTGGTTTTACCTTCGGTGATGATAATAAGCAGCAAATTTTAAACAGTCGTCCTGAGCATATTCGTGCCGCCGTTGAAGGCTCTCTGAGCCGGTTAAAAACAGACGTGATTGACCTGCTATACCAGCACCGCGTTGATCCCGAAGTGCCTATTGAAGATGTGGCTGGAACCGTGAAGGATTTGATTGCAGAAGGTAAAGTTAAGCACTTTGGATTATCTGAAGCCGGGGTTCAAACTATTCGCCGCGCACACGCCGTTCAGCCCGTTACGGCGCTACAAAGTGAATACTCCATGTGGTGGCGTGAACCTGAGCAAGAAATCATGCCATTGTTAGAGGAATTGGGCATTGGTTTTGTTCCCTTTAGCCCTCTGGGCAAAGGTTTCTTAACTGGCGCAATCAACGCACAAACGACGTTTGGGGCTGACGATTTTAGAAGCAAAGTACCGCGCTTTGCCGCAGAAGCCATAGAAGCCAACGAAAAACTCGTGTCTCTGCTTGCTGCGTTAGCCGCAGAGAAAAATGTCACTCCAGCACAAATCGCACTGGCGTGGCTGTTAGCGCAGAAACCGTGGATTGTGCCAATTCCTGGCACCACCAAACTTCATCGTTTAACAGAAAACTTGGGCGCAGCCGATCTGGTGCTGAACGCTGAAGATTTGCGTAAAATCGCCAACGCCCTCGAAACCGTGAAAATCGTGGGCGATCGCTACCCTGCTTCATTGATGGCGCGCGTCGGTCGATAAGGGATTAATGGCAGGCGACCATTGAGCTGCCTGCCTTCATTCAATATTCCAATCATTCACGCCATTTGATTATGTCGGGTAAAGCCTGCGGTCTGAACATTTAAAGTTTGCCACGCAATGTGTCGCTCTTAGTTCAGTACCCACTTGATAATAAGCCCTGACATGAAAAAATTATCCGCTCTCGCCTTAGGCTCCGTATTATCACTGACGGGATGTGCCGCCATCGTTGGTGATGAAGCTCAAACTGTTTATGTAGACAGCTCACCGTCTCAGGCTCTGTTTGTTATTTCTGATAATTACGGACGAATTGCCGCAACAGGAACCACGCCCTCAACGGTTACGCTACCGAAATCTGATGGCACTTATTTGGGATGGCTGAACTATCAGATCACTTTTTCCAGAGCTGACTTCCAGCCTGTTATTATGCCGCTCAAAACGCGCCCTAATGCTTGGTATATATTCGGTAACTTAACCACATTAGGTGCAGGCTGGCTGATTGATCCTTTTTGGGGCGACATGTATAACCTGCATCCCGACTCAGTTCATATCAATATGCTGCCGTGCCCGGTCGGTAGATTCGGTTCATTCTGTTCCTAATCTCTCCTGCATAACCTAATGACTATCCCTTCCCCTACGGGAAGGGATATTTGTAACCGTCACTCTCTTTCGAACTTCGTTTAATCTACAGCGGGTTCGCCTTTAATTGATTCCCAAGGTGTACTGCGCAATTTTGAAATAAATAATCAAGCCGGTTCCATCGATAAACGTAGCAATAAACGGTGCAGACACTACCGCGGGGTCAATGCCCACGCGTTTCAATACCATCGGAATCACGGAAGAAACCACGGCGCTCCACAGCGTAATACAAACCAGCGTTAAACTGACAATCAGCGTAATTTCAGGGCCGATGCCCATCATCCATGCGCGAACACACCCCGCAAGCCCTAAGGTTGCCGCGATCATCAGTGACGTCGTCATCTCTTTACGGATAATTTTGCCCAGATCGCGTAACCGCACCTCACCTAGCGCCATTGAACGCACCAAGGTTGATGTTATCTGTGTACCACTGTTTCCCCCCGTGCCAATAAGCAACGGAATAAAGAAAGCCAGCGCAATGGCAGATTCCAGCGCCTCTTCAAAATGTTGGATCACGCTGCTGGTGTAAGCTTCGGCAACAAACAGCAGTAACAACCACACCGAACGCTTCTTCCACAGCGTTATTGGGCTGGTTTCTAGATACGGTTTTTCCAATGGCAAACTGGCACCCTGACGCTGCGCATCCTCAGTCACTTCATCTTCTAATAAATGCGCAATTTCTCTTTCGGTAAGGCATCCTACTAATTTACCGCCCGCAACGACGGGAACAATATCGACATCCTCCTTGGAAATACGGGAAATAACTTCGGTTCTTTCATCTGCGGGGCTTACATGGAAAAAGTGATGTTCCATTAAATTTCGAATATCTTGGGTATCATTTGTTTCCTGAAGCAATTTCTTAACGGGTAATACCCCGCATAATTGCTCACCGGCAACCACGAAAACTTGTGCCGGTATATCGTTGCTTTTAAGTTGAGAGAGGAAGACCTTACGTGCTTCTTGCACGCTAAGAATATGAGATAGCATGATGAAGTCAGTACTCATATATTGAGCAATGGCATCATCTTCAAACTCATCATTATGATTATGGATCGCATTTTTTACATGGTAAGACATAGTTTGATTCCCTATAGAATTAAAACCTCATAGGGGCGAACAAGACTAAGATAGGAAAATAGATCCCTACGTCTTGGGTTTAGCACTATACAACGTATTCAGCAACATGTTGAATTTACTGAAAGTTACCTTGGCAACACCTTGATTCGATGGATGCCTGTATTTCCCTGTGTGGTCTCTCTCGATACCATCAGGGCGGTAACTTATGTTTGTATAGGAGCCTCGCCATAACGAGATCGTCATAAAACACGGAAATCCTACACTGCAAAAATAAACCCGTTTTCATAATCCGATTTTGGTTTATTGAATATTTAGAAAAATGCATTCAAGTTAAACGAAATCTATTTAACTTAAACAAAACTTCGCTAGTGATTACTTCTTTTTAGTTATTCACCTATCATTTCTTGAGCATCTATCACGATCTAATAACGTCCACATCACGTTATTTATTGGTCTCTTTATCTGTATTTTTATCTGCGGGTAAAATAATCGTTTCAATGTCTCGGAATATAGACTCCCACTCGGTTTGATCTATATCCATTAAACCAAAATAACGCAGCATAAATGCGCCCTCGGTCGCTAAAAACGCGATTCTGGCCTGCTTTCCTTGCTCTGAATCGAGGTCTAAATTTGCAATGCGTTCACGGTACCAGCTGCGCGTATTTTCCAGATGCTCTTTGGTCTGTAGCAGATTGACCAGTAACCCCGCAGCTTTGGCGCTGGAAGCCTGATCGTATTTATGCGTGGCAACCACATGTGCCGCAACGCGATGAGTCGGTGAGTCATCCTGCGTAGCCACGAGATCAAACACCCGATCGTAGGCATTTCCCCAGCGTTCGAACATGGCATCAATCAGCGCATCTTTGTTGCCAAAACAGTATTGTACGCCGCCTTTTGAGATCCCCATCGCACGCGCCACAGAGTCGATAGTCAATGCCGCAGCGCCATGGTTCGCAATGATCTCTTCTGCTGCATCCAGCACTTTTTCTCTATCGATACTGCGTTGACGTCCCATTTAAGCACCCTCGTTTTAAATACGTACGTATGGATTGAAACTATACATTATCATTCATAAACTTTGTTAGCTGAATGATTGTCGCCACCTGCGGCGCCACAAATTTTAGAGACAAGATGATGAACGTACACTATCGCTGGCTAACACTCACACTCGTATCCAGTGCGTTGTTTTTAATCGTTGTTGATATGACGGTACTGTACACCGCGCTACCTAAACTAACGCTGTCACTGAACGCAAATGCTTCAGAAAAACTGTGGATTATTAATGCCTATCCGTTGGTTGTGGCTGGGCTATTGCCTGCTACGGGCATGCTAAGCGATCGCATCGGCCACAAAAAATTATTTATCTATGGTCTTCCAGTTTTTGCCGCCGCCTCGCTGTGCGCCGCATTCTCACCGAGTGCTCCGCTGCTCATCGCCTCACGCGTATTTTTGGCCGTGGGCGCAGCCATGATGATGCCGCCTACGCTTTCGATTATTCGCCATACGTTTACCGATCCTAAAGAGCGCGCGTTGGCCATTGGCATTTGGTCTGCTGTCGCCTCCGGCGGCGCGGCTATCGGCCCTGTCATTGGCGGTGCCTTGCTGGAATATTTCTGGTGGGGTTCCGTTTTCCTGATTAACGTACCGGTGGTTTTGCTGGTATTTCCACTGGCGATTCGGCGAATTCCCAAATGCGGCAGTACCAGTAATCGTCCTTGCGACTATCTCGGCTCCATTCAGATCATGGTAGGGCTGGTTGCATCGATCTACGCGCTTAAAGAACTCAGTAAACCGGATGCGTCATGGTCGATAATGCTGCTATCCGCCCTGATTGGCATCGTATTTTTAGTTCTATTTTATAAACGCCAACGCAGATCTGAGTCGCCCATGATTGATTTTTCGCTATTTAGCAATCGAATGTTTTTCAGCGGTGTTTGTATTGCGTTGGTCGCCATGCTGGCAATGGTCGGCGTTGAATTGGTACTCAGCCAACGCCTCCAGTTGGTGGTTGGATTGTCACCGTTACAGGCGGCGTTATACATCCTGCCGATCCCACTCGCCTCAGCGCTGGCGGGGCCTTTTTCTGGCCTTTTGCTGCCAAAATATGGCGAGCAGAAGATCGTACTGGGCAGCCTGCTAATAACCGGACTCGGTATCCTTGGTTTAGCCCTGCGCTATCAGGAAAGCATTATCGAAATCTTCGGCTATTTGATTGCGATTGGCTACGGTATCGGCGGTGCATTTACCGCTTCTTCAACCGCGATTATGTTCAACGCGCCGAATGAAAAATCGGGTATGGCCGCCTCAATTGAAGACGTGGCGTATGAATTGGGCAGCGTACTTGGCATTACCCTATTGGGTGGAATGATGACGGCCATCTATAGCAACAGCCTGATACTGCCCGCTGAGTTTGAGGAGAATATCGAAGCCTACGACAGTATCGACGAAACGTTGAAGCTGGCAGGAAACATGGATATTGAGCAGGCGCAGACCCTGACTCACCTTGCCCACATGGCGTTTGATCAGGCGTTTGTTTCCGTTTTGATTTCCGCCTCCCTTTTGCTGTTATTGAGCGCCGTTACGCTAAAGCGCACTCAATAATGCCGCTGCTTTGGAGATTATCATGGCGTGGTTAGAGACCTTTTTGTCACAGATTGCCGATCATCCAGTGCAGATTTTTGCCCTGTTATTTGCTATCGCACTCGGTAAATCAACCGTGATGATCTCCTCAATCCTGCCGCCGGCATCATTGATGTTGCTGGCGGTGATCGCCATCAGTCAGCCGTCGCTTTCCATCACGCTGGTTTGGCTAGCGATCACGCTGGGAGCCACCTTAGGCTCGGTGCTGACGTTTCATTTTGGTCAACTGATTAACCAGAAAATGCTTTTCCCACGCTTTTTCTCTCGTCATAACAGTAAATTGCAGCACATCAGCGAAAAGCTACAGCATAAAGGCGGTCTACTGGTTTTGTTCACGTCGCGTTTTGTGGCCGTATTGCGCTATATGGTGCCTATGGCCGCGGGAATGATGGCATTTAGCCGCACGCGAGTTTACTGCGTCACCGCATTTTCAGCCGCCGTGTGGGCGTGCCTATTTATCGGTATCGTTTCAGGTGCGCTCTATTTCGCCGCTCCCATCATTTAGTCATCAGCGTTAAGAGGTATAGAATCAGGCTTATCAATACATGTATTATAGATGAATATTATGTTGCGATGATGCAGGGAGATTTAGCGATGGCAGATAGCCGAATTCAAAGAGAAAAGCTGACGATCAGAAAAATGATCTCGCTTTATCAGCACCGCTGTCCCGATGCTCAGCATGACGACGAGCACTACGCCAACTTATATGCCTATGCGGTCAAACGCCTCGACCGCTGTGTGTTTGGCACAGAAAAACCGGCCTGTAAGCAATGTCCTGTGCACTGTTATCAACCCGCCAAGCGTGAAGAAATGAAGCAGATTATGCGTTGGTCTGGTCCGAGAATGTTGTGGCGGCACCCTATTCTTACCGTGCGTCATCTGATTGACGACAAACGCCCTGTACCTGAACTGCCGGAAAAGTATCGTCCTAAAAAACCTTAAACGATGAAGCGCGTGGGTGCTCGACCCGCGCTATTGTTGTCCTAATCACTTTCATACTGATAGGCTTGGAAAACATAAACCTCGTATTAAATCTATATTGAAAGTACTTACTGTATTTTTACTCGATTTAAATACCAAGTTTCAGAACTAAAAACTCTCGCCACGAAAATATCCCCCCTCTCTTTTTTGACCTAAATCAATTATGCATTTGATTTACACCTTTATTTGTAGACGTCAGATGCAAGTTTAACTATAAAGCCAAATGATAATCATTATTGTTCGCTTTAAGGTTAAAGACTATGTTCAGTACAAGGAATACGTGCTTTTTACTTTCAGCTTTATCTCTGTTTGTTTCACAACAGGTTAGCGCGGCATCGGCGCCCCAGCAGTCCGGCAGCAGCGTTGACGAAGATCCTATTTATGTCACCACCACCAGCCGTAGCGAAACAGCCCTGTGGGACAGCCCTGCAACGATTCAAGTTATCGACAGCGAGCAGCTTGAGCGTTCCACCCGTTTATCGCTAGCCGATGAGTTACAAGATATTCCCGGCGTTGAAATCACCGATAACGGTTTAGCTGGCCGTAAACAGGTACGCATTCGCGGTGAAGGATCTTCACGCGTGCTGTTGCTGATCGATGGTCAGGAAGTCACCTACCAACGCGCAGGGCAGGATTTTGGCCCCGGTATTTTAATTGATGAATCTTCGCTCGAGCGCATTGAAGTGGTCAAAGGCCCCTACTCGGTGCTTTATGGTTCTCAGGCTATTGGGGGCGTGATCAACTTCATCACCCGCAAAGGCGGCGATAAGCCGGTCAGCGGTTCGGTCAAAGCGGTTTATGATACCGCCACCAACGGCTGGCGTGAGTCTGCCAGCGCATGGGGCAGCATCGGTAATTTAGATTATCGGCTGAACGGCAGCTATGCCGATCATGGTGATAGAGACACGCCAGATGGCCGTTTGCCGCATACTGGCTTCAACAATAATAGCCAAGGCTTATGGCTTGGCTACACGCTGGATAAGCATAAGTTTGGCCTTTCGCTAGACCGCTACAAGCTCTCTACCCAGACCTATTATGACGATCCGGCTTATCAGGAATTCAGCGTTAAAATACCAAAGCTGGAACGCGAAAAGATTGGGTTGTTTTATGACTACGCGGTAGACGGCGAATATTTAAAGAATATTCACCTCGACGCTTACAGCCAAAAGCTTGAACGTAAATTCGAGAATAAGGTTACGGTTGTCACGCCTACCGGTAGCCCGATGATCGGCGATCTGCGCGTGGCTAACCAAACGCAGTCTGAAGACACACAAAATACGCGCGGGCTCACCCTGCAATCTAACTTCGAGCTGCCCGCTAACAACAATCTGGTGATCGGCGCTCAATATCAAGAAGACCGCGTCAAACAAACCTCCAACGGCAGTACACAGTCCAGTAGCTCACACGGCTTCCCTGCCGCCGTGAATTACACCAAAGATACGCTGGCGCACAACCGCTCGGAGCAAACCAACTGGTCAGCCTTTGGACAAAATGAGTGGCAGTTTGCCGATAACTGGAAATGGACGCTCGGCGCACGCCAATATTGGTTGAAATCTCAGCTATTAAACGGTGACGAAACGGTTTCTCACTCTTCTCAAGGCACGACCACCACCACGCTCGGTTCACAGTCCGTCAGCGATAGCGCGTTTGTTACTGCCACCAGCCTACGTTATTCCGGTATCGCCAATACCGAACTTCGTTTGGCCTTCGCTCAGGGTTATGTATTCCCAACCCTGACTCAGCAGTTTATGCAAACATCCGCAGGTGGCGGCGTAACCTACGGCAATCCGGATCTGGACGCCGAGCACTCCAATAACTTCGAGTTTGGGGCGCGCTATAACGGCAACATGTGGTACATCGACGGCGCGATTTACTACTCCGAAGCCAAAGACTATATCGCCTCAATTGCCTGCTCAGGGCAGAAAATCTGTAACGGCAACAGCAACTCTTCACGTACCGATTATTACTACTACGATAACGTCGACCGCGCCAAAACCTACGGAATGGAACTCTCCGCCGAATATAACGGCTGGATGATTTCACCTTATGCCAGCGGCAACATCATGCGCCGTCAGTTCATCAGCCCAACCATGAAAACATGGGATACCGGCGATCCCAGCGTCACTGGACGTTTTGGGGTGAAAAACACGATGTTGTTTAATGCGATGAACCTGACTTCCGATCTTTATATTCGCGCAGCCTCCAAAGCCACGGACAGCACCGGTAGCGAAACGGAAAATCACGCCGGTTGGGCAACGCTAAACCTGGCGTTTAACAGTGAATTTGGTGCCGACGATCAGTATCAGGTCAACGTTGAGCTCAATAACCTCACCAACAAACGCTATCAAACCGCGCATGAATCTATTCCTGCGGCGGGCATTAATGCGGCCGTTGGTTTTGCTTGGAAATTCTGATGATGAAAAAATTGATTATCGGCGCACTGGCGCTGCTGCTCACCAGCGGCGCGATGGCTCAAGAGCGCTTAGTGGTCGCTGGCGGCTCGTTGGTGGAACTTCTCTATGCGCTTGGCGCGGGTGACACGCTGGTTGGCGTAGATGAAACCACAGCCTATCCGCCTGAAACTAAAGCGCTTCCGCACATTGGTTATTGGAAACAGCTGAGCGCCGAAGGTATTTTGTCGCTGGCTCCGACCACCTTTATTACGTGGCAAGACGCCGAACCCAAGCTGGTGCTTAACCAATTAGCGCAACAAAAAGTGAAGGTGCTGACGCTGCCGCGCACGCCTGCCACCGTGGAACGGATGTACAGCAATATTCATACCTTGGCGACCAGCGTGAACAAAACTGCACAGGGCGATGAGTTAGTCGCTAGCCTCCAGCAACGGCTCGCCGCTGCCGCCCAAAAAAACCAGCAAATCGCTAAGCCCGTGCGCGTGATGTTCTTGCTATCACCGGGCGGTGGCGTGCCACAAATTGCCGGAACCGAAAGCGTGGCGGGCACTATTTTGTCGTTGGCTGGTGGGCAAAATATCGCAAGCCACGCGGAATATAAAACCTACAGCGGCGAAGCTATTATCGCGGCGAATCCCGACGTGATCGTGGTCACCACGCAAAGCTTGGCTTCCGCCGACGGTAAAAAGCAGCTGGGCAACGTCGCCGGTGTCACCCGCACCGCCGCATGGAAAAATCAGCGCATCGTTGAAATCGATCAGTCGCTTATTTTGGGAATGGGGCCACGCATCGTTGATGCGGTTGAATTCCTCCAGCAGCAGCTTTATCCCAATCCTGCTTAGTTTTTTCATTGATACGACAAGTACTTATAACAAGGAGTAACAACAATGACGCATTCTGAACTGCATGCATTCATGCAAACCCGTCCTGATGGCACGCTGGAAGCCATTGCTGAAAAATTCAATACCACGCTGCTTGAGGTGATCCAGCATTTGCCGGAGCACACCTTAGTGTCTGGCGATAAATTCGATGCGGTGTGGGATAGCGTCGTGGAATGGGGCAGCGTAACCACGCTGGCACACACCGCCGATGTTATTTTGGAGTTCACCGGGGAGTTACCTACCGGTTTCCACCGCCATGGTTACTTTAACCTGCGCGGCAAAAAAGGGCTTACTGGGCATATTAAAGCCGAAAACTGTCACCACATTGCGTTGATTGAACGTCAGTTTATGGGCATGGACACGGCCTCTATTCTGTTCTTGAACCAGCAAGGCAGCGCCATGTTTAAAATTTTCTTGGGCCGCGACGAACATCGCAAACTGCTCGCTTCACAGGTCGAAGCCTTCCGCGCCTTGGCGTTACGCCTTAAAGCAGACGCGATCTAACCGTGGTTGCCGTCAATCATAACGGAATAGCTCAATATCACTGCGTCGCATTGGCGCAGTGACTTATCGATGCGATGGAGATCCTGAGTGATGAATAGCTCACTCTCATCTCCCCAGATGTTCTGGGGACTGACTTTTATCCTGCTAGCCTTGGTGCTGTGTGCCGCAAATCTCGGCGCGATCAGCATGCCGTTTTCCGTGCTGTGGAACAGTGAGCTACAGGACTATTATCTCGATATTTGGCTCAACGTGCGTATGCCACGCGTTTTGCTCGCCGTGTTGGTGGGTGCCGCGCTGGCAACATCGGGCGTGATCATGCAGGGTTTATTTCGTAACCCGATGGCCGATCCGGGTTTGTTAGGCGTGAGCAGCGGCTCGGCATTGATGGTCGGTATGGCTATCGTTTTTCCTGTCTCCCTACCTGCGCTGTTTTTAATGTACGAACACATGCTGTTTGCCGTGCTGGGCAGCCTGATTATCTGCACATTCATCTTTTTCCTCAGCGGTCGCTCCAGCCACGGTGGCATGCTGCATCTGCTACTGGCCGGTATCGCGATTAACGCGCTGTGCGGCGCCGCGATTGGGATACTAAGCTATGTCGGTGACGATCAGCAGCTACGCCAGTTAACGCTGTGGATGATGGGCAGCTTGGGACAGGCACAATGGCCCACGCTTCTGGTATCCGCCTCGTTGGCACTCCCGGCGATATTTTTCACCTGGCGTAATGCGGGAACGTTAAACCTGCTACAGCTGGGTGATGAAGAGGCGCACTATCTTGGCGTTAATGTAAAACGTAAACGCCAAATGCTGTTGGTGCTGAGTTCATTATTGGTGGGTGCATCTGTCGCCATCAGCGGTGTGATTGGATTTGTCGGATTAGTGGTGCCGCATCTGGTACGCATGACAATCGGCTCAGACCATCGCTGGTTAATCCCCTGCTCTGCGCTGTGCGGTGCCTGTTTGTTGTTGCTGGCAGACACCTTGGCTCGAACCGTGGTTCAGCCCGCAGAAATGCCGGTGGGATTACTCACCAGCCTGCTGGGTGGCCCTTATTTTTTATGGCTGATATTTAGATGCCGCCGTGGGCTTTAAATAAGCGCCATGAAACCGGATACAAAGGGCGCAACGCCCTTTGTATTTTATGCTTCATTGTCAGACTGTCTTGAGCGATACCACTTCACGCCGATTAATCCCACCAGCAACGCGACCATCAGCACCACAAAAGCGATACGCCGTTGATGCTCGTGGGCGAACAGGCGGAAAAGCACCTCGCTGGCGGCATAACCGAGCGTGACAATAATAAATGCCCAAATCGCCGCACCGATAATATTCAGCAGCACAAACTTACGCAGCTTAACGCCCGAAGATCCGATGATAATCGGGCCAATGGTGCGGAAACCGTAGGCAAAACGCATCCCTAGGATTAACAGCGTCTCGTGCTCTCGCACTCGCTGTTGGAAACGTTGGATCTTTTTCTGCTGTCGCTTAAAACGCGCCAAGATCTGACGACCAAACCGTCGCCCCACCAGATACAGCGTAAAATCCCCCGCCGTTGCCCCCAAGAAAGTCATCAACAAAACTAAAGGATAGGACAGTAGATGTTTGTGAGCCGCTGCGCCTGCCAGAAAAGCGATCGTTTCACCCTCAATAATGCTGCCAATCACCACCGCAGCATAGCCGTAATCTGAAATCCACTGGCCTGCATCCGTCATCTTTAGGTTCCTCTCACTTATCTCCCCCTAATGATACCGCAAAAAAGTCATTCCCTTTGGTTTCAGAAAACTAATGAATGTATTCTCAGCATTTCTCGTGAGGTTAAACGTATCGCGAACTAGCATGATTTAATTGAGCAGACCGTGATAAAAATTCATAAAATAAGTAAAGCTAGGTAAAAACTAATCGATAAAACACATTTTTTTGATAGGCTATATATAGTTTTATCGAACTATTGATTGGATTTTGCGATTGACCGCCTGCGCATCGTTACACGGAGAATAATCATAATGAAGTCAGAAACTGAAGCATGCCGCGTGAAAACACGGCATAGCGAGTACTCGTTAGTTCTACCTGTTATCGCCTTAGTTGTCCTGACTCTGTGGGGCAATACTCAGAGTTTACCCGCCGTCGCTGGCATTAATATCCTCGCGCTGATCGCTATATTGAGCAGTGCGTTTAGCGTAGTGCGTCACGCTGACGTGCTAGCACACCGTTTAGGTGAACCCTACGGCTCATTAATTCTGAGCCTGTCCGTGGTTATTCTGGAAGTGAGTCTGATTTCTGCGTTGATGGCCACCGGCGATGCGGCTCCGGCGCTGATGCGCGATACGCTTTACTCCATCGTGATGATCGTCACCGGGGGTTTGGTTGGTTTTTCATTGCTGCTCGGTGGACGTAAATTTGCCACCCAGTTTGTCAATCTGGCCGGTATCAAACAGTATTTAATTACGCTGATCCCGCTGGCGATCATCGTTTTAGTGTTACCAATGACCTTCCCCGGTGGAAACTTCACCACGGGTCAAGCACTTATGGTGGCAGCTATTTCCGCCGCGATGTACGGCGTGTTCTTGCTGATCCAAACCAAAACGCATCAAAGCCTGTTTGTTTACGAGCATGAAGATGACGGCGATGATCCGAGCGATCCGCATCACGGTAAACCTTCGGCTCATAGCAGCGCATGGCATGCCGGTTGGTTAGTGGTGCATTTGATTGCCGTTATTGCGGTCACCAAATTCAATGCGAATCCGCTTGAAAGCCTGCTCAGCACGCTGAATGCGCCGCAGCAGTTCACCGGTTTCTTGGTTGCTCTGCTGATTTTGTCGCCAGAAGGATTGGGGGCATTGAAAGCCGTATTGGCCAATCAGGTGCAGCGCGCCATGAATCTGTTCTTCGGTTCCGTGCTAGCCACCATCTCACTGACGGTGCCTGCGGTCACGATTATTGCTACCTTGACCGGCCAGCCGCTGATCTTTGCGCTGGATGCACCACAGGTAGTGGTGATGGTTGCCGCATTGATGCTGTGTCAGGTTTCATTTAGTACAGGGCGTACTAACGTTCTGAACGGTGCCGCTCACTTGGCTCTGTTTGCCGCGTACCTGATGACGATATTCTTGTAACCGATTCAAACTGAAAAAACGGCGCCATTCTCGCGCCGTTTTTTTATGACTAGCCAATTTCACCCTGCACGCTTATCCCAACCTCGACAGCATAACCCCCGTCACAATCACCAAACTGGCGGCAATCCTTGCTTTCCCCATCGGCTCTTTCAACAACCACACCGAAAATATCATGGCGAATAGCACGCTACTTTCACGCAGCGCGGCAACAACGCCGATTGGAGCCTGCGTCAACGCCCAAATCACAATACCGTAGGCCAGCAGCGACATCGTTCCCCCCGCTAAACCCACCCGCCAGTTGCGCTTAATCTGCCCCCAGGTTTTCCCTCGCTGATGCAGCCATAACAGCGGCAGCATAATGATCCCGTTGAGCGTAAACAGCCACAGCGTGTAAGTCAGCGGAGCTTCGGCGGCGCGGGCTCCGGCGCCATCTGACAGCGTATAGCCTGCGGTAAACATGGCGGTGATTAAGGCATAGCGCACGGCTTTACCATTCAATTTTCTGCGCCCACCACCGCGTAGCGCCATTAGCAGCACGCCTGAAACCAATACCAGCGCACCGATAACGCCTAGCAGAGGTGGATATTCACGCAAAAAAAGCGCGCTGAGCATCATTGCCAACAGCGGCGCACTGCCGCGCGCTAACGGGTAAATTTGGCCGAGATCCCCTTGTCCATAGGCGCGGCTGAGAAACAGACAATAGCCAGTGTGCAGCACCAGAGAGAGTAACAGCCACGGCAACGATGAGAGGTTTGGTAAGCCGACCCACGCTAAGCCGCACAGCGAAACCGCCCCGGAGAAAATCGCAATCAGCGCCACGCCAACAAAGCGTTCCTCACCGATTTTAACAAGGGTATTCCAGCTCGCATGCAGCAATGCGGCACACAGCACTGCCAGAAAAACCGGGGTCGTCATACCAACTTCTCACTAAATTAATCGAGATACCAACAGCATAAAGTCTCCACGCTGGATTGTCATAAATACGTCATAGAAGTGTTATGTCTAGGCGATTAAATAAGCAAGGCCACCCGGAGGTGGCCCTGAGAGCAAAATTGGATGGGGAAAAGCTTATTGGTATGCGTTTAAGGTGCGCTGGCAAAGCGCCGAGCGAACGCAGTCTTGGCTGTCGAAGCGGATGATACTGACCATCCCATCCTCGGTGAAGCGTTGCAGCGCATCTTCGAGGCCGGATTTCACTCCGCGAGGTAAATCACATTGGGTAATGTCGCCGTTAACCACCACGGTGACGTTTTCCCCCAGACGGGTGAGGAACATTTTCATTTGGCTAGCCGTGACGTTTTGCGCCTCATCGAGGATCACAAAGGCGTTTTCAAAGGTGCGGCCACGCATATAAGCGAAAGGTGCAATTTCCACCTTGCCGATTTCAGGACGTAAGCAATATTGCAGGAATGAAGCCCCTAAACGTCGAACCAGAACGTCATAGACCGGGCGGAAGTACGGTGCAAATTTCTCGGACACATCCCCAGGTAAGAAACCGAGATCTTCATCGGCCTGTAATACGGGGCGCGTAACGATAATACGGTCGACTTCTTTATGGATCAGCGCTTCGGCCGCTTTCGCTGCGCTGATGAAGGTTTTCCCGCAGCCTGCTTCGCCTGTTGCGAAGATTAACTGTTTGGATTCAATTGCAGACAGATAAGCGACCTGTGCTTCCGTTCTGGCCGTGACTGGCGCGTTATCACGTTTTTCCCGCGCCATGCCAATGGTTTCAATACCGCCCATCTGAACTAGAGAGGCAGCCTGATCTTCCTCGCGCTGACGTTGACTACGACCATCACGTTTGACTACACGTTTAGCCTCACGACGCGCTCTGATAACAGCTTTCTGTTTTCCCATTTTGGCACCTTACAGTTGGTTTCAATCGTCATTCCACGTTTCATGAACGAACTGTCACTCGCTTATCTGAGAACCTCCTCATAGGATAGAGACGTGCTTAATACGAACCCACGCGCGAAGCCAATCCCTGCGGCGCGCAGTCGTAACCGATAAAATGAAGATAGAGGAATAGATAAATTTTTCGGGGAAGAAAGCCGTGACGCCCATTTTGCTGCGTCGACTTTTTGGCTGTCAGAGACAACCCGTTGAATGGTACTGATTTGACATCGTGCTAGCCCAGGTAAGGACTGTTTCATCCGCGCTCCTCACAAACCTGCTGGTTCAATAACCTGCGTTGATGTGAATACTTCCGTCGCCTCATGAAAATATACTGCTTAATAATGACAGTATAATGACAATGTTAATATTTTCACCACTTATTGTTAATAAAGATTTAACTTTACTATTAATTCTCTGACAGCCAGCCAAAAGCGCCATAATTATGTTATAAACATGGCTAATATTCTTTCTTTTACGCGGCTTCATGAAATTAACCACCTACACCGATTTTGGCTTACGCGCTCTGATGTATCTGGCCTCAATGCCCTACGGTCAGCGCACCAGCGTGGGCGAAATTGCCACCCATTACGATATCTCACGTAATCATATGGTCAAAGTGGTGGCGCAATTAGTGGGGTTAGGCTACATCCATGCGGTACGCGGCAAAGGCGGCGGCATAGAACTGGGCAAGCCCGCGGCAGAGATCAATATCGGTCAGGTGATCCGTGCGTTAGAGAGCAATCTCAGCGGCATTGACTGCAATTCACCCGGCTGCAAACTGATAAAAATCTGCAAGCTACAGGCCGCGCTAAAAGTCGGCATGGAAGCATTTTTAACGGCGATGGAAGACTTCACGCTGGCCGATTTGGTCAGCAATCGCGGCGAGATTATCGCGATTCTGGGCATTCCCGCAGAGTAAAAAGCATCAAGGCGGGACACATTTTCCCGCCTTGATTAGATACCTTCAGAACGTCGCAAACACATCAGTGCTATGCCAGCCTTAGGTGATTAGAAGCCTAAACTTCCCAGCAAATCATCCACCTGCTCCTGATTCGCCACAATGCCTGGGCCGTTTTGGTTCATCTGCGGACCATTGAGCAAACCATCGTTGTCACGTTTTGGTTTTGCCGTCACATCTGGAATGTTTTCGACCAACACCGCCAACAGTTCTTTTTCGATTTCTTGCACCACGCCCATCATGCGCTTGATAACCTGCCCAGTAAGGTCTTGGAAATCCTGTGCCATCATAATTTCAAGCAACTGAGCATGCGTGAACGCCGTGTGTTCTGGCACCGCAGCCAAATAGCTGCGGGTGTCAGAAACCAAAACGCGCGCATCAGAAAGCTCGATAGGATTTTCAAACCACTCATCCCAACGCACTTTTAAATCTGTCGCCCCTTTTTCTAACGTCGTTTGACGTGGCTGAGCTGCTTCAACGCAGTTTAAAGCACGCTCTGCGGCCTGAGCCGTCATCTGCACCACATAATCTAAACGATCGCGGGCATCTGGAATCGCTTCTGCCGCCTGAGCAATGGCCTGATCCAGCCCAAGTTCTTTTAGGCTGTCGCGTAACATGCGAGTTAATTGCCCAATTCGAGCAATTATATCGTTGGCCGTCGCCGCATCAGTTGCAGGCATAGGATGTTCGTTCATTGTGACTCCTTAGATCCCCAACTTTTCAAAAATCTTATTCAGCTTTTCTTCTAGCGTTGCTGCCGTAAACGGTTTAACGACGTAGCCGCTGGCACCTGCCTGCGCTGCTGCAATAATGTTTTCTTTTTTCGCTTCCGCGGTCACCATCAATACCGGTAATGTTCCCAGACTGCCGTCGGCGCGAATCGCCTGCAACAGTTGCAGACCATCCATGTTGGGCATGTTCCAATCGGAAACCACAAAATCAAACGCCCCTGTGCGCAGCTTGGTTAACGCATCGGCGCCATCTTCCGCTTCTTCTACATTGTTAAAACCCAGCTCTTTAAGCAGGTTTCTTACGATGCGGCGCATTGTGGCAAAATCATCGACAACCAAAAAACGCAGATTCTTATCCGCCATACTGACTCCTCAAAAGTCCCCCTCAGCAGGGAACGTTAAATACGCAGCGCCTGTCCGGCACTAATTTGCGTCAGCATTCGCTGACTGACTTGTTGCAGATCGACCACTTCATCGACGCCGCCCGTTAAAATGGCCTCTCGCGGCATGCCAAACACCACACAACTGGCTTCATTTTGTGCGATGGTATAGGCTCCTGCCTGATGCATTTTGAGCATTCCCGCTGCGCCATCGTTACCCATACCGGTTAAAATCACGCCCACCGCGTTGCGTCCTGCATAGCGCGCCACCGAGTCAAACAGCACATCAACCGAAGGCCGATGACGGTTAACCGCAGGGCCTTGATGCAGGCGCACAATATAGTTGGCGCCGCTGCGCGCCAGCTCCAGATGCATATCCCCCGGCGCAATGTAGGCATGCCCTGGCAATACACGTTCGCCCTCTTCGGCTTCTTTAACGGTGATCTGGCACAGTTTGTTCAGACGCTCGGCAAACGAACGCGTAAACCCCGGCGGCATATGCTGGGTAATCAGCAGCGCGGGGCTTGACGACGGCAGCGGCTGTAGCACATGGCGAATCGCCTCGGTTCCGCCCGTTGATGCACCAATCGCAATCAGTTTTTCACTGCTGAGCAACGGGGTATGGCTGAGCGTCACCGGCTTCACCGGCATCGTGCCGCGCGCAGGCAGACGCGCTTTCGCCGCCGCACGCACTTTATCGGCAATCATTTCGCTGTAGGCCAGCATGCCTTCACGGATCCCAAGCTGAGGTTTGGTGACGAAATCCACCGCGCCAAGCTCCAGCGCCCTAAGCGTAATTTCTGAGCCTTTACCCGTTAACGACGACACCATCACCACCGGCATCGGACGTAAACGCATCAGCTTTTCAAGAAAATCGATGCCGTCCATGCGCGGCATTTCAACGTCGAGCGTGAGCACCTGTGGATTAAATTTTTTGATCAGATCGCGTGCCACCAGCGGATCTTGCGCCACCGCAACCATTTCCATATCAGGATGGCTATTAATAATCTCGGTCATCAATTGACGCATTAGCGCTGAATCATCAACGCACAACACCCGAATTTTACTCATCGACTCTCCTTGGACAGCCCATACACGGTTTGTCCGCGCAAATAAAACTCTTGGCTGATATGGCTAAAGTTTTCCGAATGCCCCGCAAACAGCAACCCGCCGGGTTTCAATAGTTTGATAAAGCGATTGAGAATGCGTGCCTGAGTCTCTTTATCAAAATAAATCATTACGTTGCGACAAAATATGGCGTCAAACGGCCCAGGCAAATCCCACTGAGGAGCCAGCAGATTCAGCATTTGAAACTGTACTCGCTGGGCAAGCTCTGGCCTGACACGGACGAAGCCCTCCTGCGGCCCTGTGCCGCGCAGAAAAAAGCGTTGCAGCTGAGAAGGCGTAAGATGCTTGGTTTCTTCTTGTCGATAAACGCCGCGCACCGCTTTCTCTAACACCTGTGTATCGATATCGCTCGCCCAGACCTGCGGCCCCACCGGCGTTGTGCCTAATGCTTCCGCTAAGGTCATCGCGATCGAATAAGGTTCTTCTCCCGAAGAAGCCGCCGTACTCCACACACAGTAGTTGTGTGGCCGCTTACGCGCATGCTCCGCCAAAATCGGGAAGTGGTGCGCTTCGCGAAAAAAAGCGGTTAAATTCGTGGTTAATGAATTAATAAACGTTTGCCACTCTCCGTGGCTCTGGCTGCTTTCTAATAACGCCAAATACGCGCCAAAATCATTCAGATTCAGTGCACGCAAACGCCGCACTAGTCGGTTATAAACCATCTCCCGCTTATGATCGGCCAACACAATCCCTGCGTGTTGGTAAATAAGTTGGCTGATGCGACGAAAATGGGCGTCTGCCAGAGGCACTCTCTGCATCATCAATGCAGGTACCTGAGCATCATCGTTTCCTGACTGTGTAAATAAATTCGCCATCACTCACCCAATTTGCAATACGCGGGCAGAGAGCCTCCCCCCGCGATTAACTACCGTTTAGCCGGTGCTAAATCGGTTGCCATACATCTTTGTCCTTGGGCAGCGACTGCTCTGAGTTGGCAATAGGATCATCGACAACTCGAGCAGCAGGTGCTGATACCAGATGGAACGCGGCAACAGAGCGGGTTAGAGCATTTGCTTGTTCTTCAACCGCCTGCGTCGCTGATGCAGCCTCTTCGACCAGTGCCGCGTTCTGCTGCGTCACCTGATCCATTTGCGTTACCGCCAGAGCAACTTGTTCTATGCCTCGGCTCTGTTCATCGGAAGCAGAGGAGATTTCCCCCATAATGTCGGTGACGCGAGCCACCGAACGCACCACTTCATCCATGGTGTTACCGGCGTTTTCAACCAGCGCCGATCCCTGCTTCACACGGCTGACCGAATCGTCAATCAGCCCTTTAATTTCTTTTGCCGCCTGCGCGCTGCGCTGCGCCAAATTACGAACCTCTCCAGCGACCACGGCAAAACCGCGACCTTGTTCACCGGCACGTGCCGCCTCAACCGCCGCATTCAGTGCCAGAATGTTGGTTTGGAAAGCAATGCCGTCGATCACGCTGGTGATATCGCCAATTTTCTGTGAGCTGGTAGCAATCTCGTGCATGGTGCGCACGACGTTACCCACAATTTCGCCGCCGGACGTTGCCGTTCCCGAGGCTTCTTTCGCCAAGCGTGCTGCCTGACGTGCGTTATCGGCGTTCTGTTTCACCGTTGCGGTCAACTGTTCCATGCTGGCCGCGGTTTCTTCCAGCGAAGCGGCCTGCTGTTCGGTACGCGAAGAGAGATCGTTGTTACCCGATGCAATCTCTTGCAGGCCGTTATAAATCGCGTCGGAACCTTGGCGGACGGTTAGTACCGTCTTGGCCAGCGACTGCTGCATTTTTTGCAGGCTGCCAAACAGCTGGCTCAGTTCATTACGGCCAAAAACGTGAATTTCGGCTGAAAGATCGCCTTCAGCAATACGATCAAAATGCGCCCGCATGGTATTCAGCGGACCAATCAGCATTTTGCGCAGCCAGTACAGCGAGCATAAAATCACGATAATCAGCATTGCTACGGCCCCCACCACCATCAGCATTGAGAGGGTGTAGGAGTTTTTATTTTCCGTTGCCGATTTTGCCAGCACATCATCTACGTGCTGGGTGTAGGCCTGTGTCTGAACTTCAAACAGGTCTTGGACTTTCTGCGTAGGCTGATCCATGAAGCCTTGCAGATCGCCTTTCTCTAATAACGCAATGAGCTCGCGTAGCGTGGTACGGAGATTCTCGTAGCTCACTTTGGTGGTTTCGGTCAGCTCAATACCTTCTTTGGTTACGCGCGGTATGGCTAAGAACTGATTAAAATAGAGATCCGCTTTTTGCAGCGATGAGCGGGTGCCTGCCATCAGCTCATTCACTTTTTCCTGCGGGACTTTCAACGCAGCCCTAGTGCCAGCACGGTTAAGCGTGTTACGTGCCTGTAGCAAAGCAACCCATGACTGATTCAGCGCTTCTCGCTGATCGTTAACGATCTGAACGTTAGAAAAGTTGTTGTTATCGGAACGAATCGACATAAATGACAAGCCGGTAGATCCTAATTGCAGCAGACAAAACACCATCAGCAGCAGGAATAGACTGGTTGATACTCGGATTCGGTTAAACACGATGCTTTCCTTTTGGGCCGGTTCGTTTGTAGGGTACCCGGCACTGTCACGTTTAATGATTTCCAACGCCATTGGCGCCGTGTTGCCAGTGACAACGCCAATGCGTGGAAGACATACTCATAATTTCAAGGTGCAGCTCGCTTAAACATAAAGCACATAAATACATTTCAGCTTTTCTGTGAGGCAGTTTTGTCTGCCGCACAGAGGGTGATCTTCGCCACCGTGTTGCTGTTTAGATCGTCATAGCGAAAACTTAAAACGTTTCCCAATTGTCCCCAGTCTCCGCAGCCGCGATACGCGGTGCAGGCGTGGAAATAACCGGTTTGACGCTACGGCTTTCGCCGATGTCTTCTTTGAAGTCTTGTTGGATACGGAATACAGATACTGCCTGCGTTAACATGCTAGCCTGCTCTTCCAAGGCAGCCGCAGCAGAGGCCGATTCTTCAACCAACGCGGCGTTTTGCTGGGTAACACGGTCCATTTCAGACACCGCCTGACCGACCTGATCGATCCCACGGCTTTGCTCATCCGACGCAGAGGCAATTTCCCCCATAATGTCGGTGACGCGCGTCACCGCACTGACGATATCGCCCATGGTTTCACCCGCGCTTTCCACTAAGGTTGAACCGATATCCACGCGATTAACGGAATCTTCAATCAGACCTTTGATCTCTTTAGCAGCCTGAGCACTGCGCTGGGCTAAGTTTCGTACCTCTCCGGCAACAACCGCAAAACCACGTCCTTGTTCACCGGCACGCGCAGCTTCAACGGCCGCATTTAGCGCCAGAATATTGGTTTGGAAAGCGATACCGTCGATCACGCTGGTGATGTCAGCAATTTTTTGCGAACTGCCCGCAATTTCGTGCATGGTTTGCACCACGTTAGCTACGACTTTGCCGCCGCGCTGTGCGGTTTCAGAGGCACTCAACGCAAGATGGCTAGCCTGACGCGCATTTTCGGCGTTTTGTTTTACCGTTGCCGTTAGCTGTTCCATGCTGGCAGCGGTTTCTTCTAGCGATGCGGCCTGCTGTTCGGTACGTGAAGAGAGATCGTTATTGCCGGCTGAGATTTCACTCGCCCCGCTATAAATAGCGTTAGCACCTTGGCGCACGTTACCCACGGTACGAACCAACTCACCCTGCATATGTTTAAGGCTTGCGGCTAGCTGCCCCATTTCATTGGTGCCGTTAACATCAATGCTGCGCGCCAGATCGCCGTTGGCGATATGCTTGATACTGCCAATTAAGCGGTTCAACGGCACGATCAGCGTTCTGCGGATACCAAACCAAACCAGAATAATCGCGGCGGCGACCAAGGCGAGAACGCCAACTAAGATCCACATCGCCATGCTGTAAGAGCTGTTGTTATCATCAACGGCTTCCTGATACAGACGATCGTTTTGAGTCAAATAGGTGACGTAGCTTTTCTCAAAGCCATCTTGATAACCCTGAGTCGGCTGGTCAAAGAACTCATTGATTTTGCCAGTAGACAACAGCTGAATAAGCTCAGACAGCGCACCGTGCAGGATATCGTAGTGACGTTTTAATTCGGCTGTCGCATCTTGGCTTTGACGTGGATCGATAGGCAGCGCTTCATATTCGGCCCAGCGCCCTTCCGCCTGTTGCAGCGTAGTTTTGGCAATTTGCAGTAAATCATCGACCGTCGCACCGCTGCCCGTTTTGTTAACATCCATCATGTAGCGAATGCCAGCACGGTTTAGCGTGTTTCGTGTCTGCAGCAAGGCTACCCAACTTCCGTTCAGCGTAGACTGCTGCTGTCGGATGGTTTGTAAAACAGTGAAGTTTTCCTTGTCGTTTTTCAGGGCGTTAAAGAACAATCCTCCGGATGTCATTTGCAAAATACCAAACAACCCCAGCACCAACAGCAAACTGGTGACAACTTTTATACGGTTTAACATGGTTTCTCATTCTCGGTACGTCGGATAGAAGGGATATCGGCGTAGCTGAGAAAAACTTTATGGGGAAAGTATTTTTTATTCGGAGTTTTTGTTGCGGAGTTTTTGCTACCCCCTCCCAGCCTCCCCCTTCTCAGGGGGAGGGGCACACCGAGCGCTGATGATAAAATAGAGCTAAGTTCGGCTCCCTCCCCTGCGAAGGGGAGGGTTGGGGTGGGGTCATTTCAATGGGGCAATATCAAAGTTACGCCGTAACACTTTCCACCAGCGCCATTTCTTCGCTGCTTAACAGCTTTTCAATATCAACCAAAATCAGCATACGCTCGCCCAGTGAACCTAAACCAGTAAGGTATTCGGTGGATAACGTGACGGCAAATTCAGGGGCGGGACGGATCTGATCGGTGGTTAACGACAGCACGTCAGATACACCATCCACCACGATCCCAACCACGCGCTGACTAAAGTTGAGCACGATCACTACGGTATTATCGTTGTAGGTCACGTTTTCTTGTAAGAACTTCACACGCAGATCGATGATCGGCACAATGACGCCGCGTAGATTGGTGACACCTTTGATAAACGCAGGCGTATTAGCAATACGCGTGACCTGATCATAGCCACGGATCTCTTGTACTTTTAAAATATCGATGCCGTACTCTTCATCGCCGAGAGTGAAAACCAGAAACTCCTGCCCTACAGTTTCTCCCGCCAGTTTGGTTACAGAAGCCAGTCCTGTCATGTTAGTTCACCTTTATGCACAAATTACTTGGGTATAAGAGCCAGCAGTCACCTGCTGGCTAAAATAAAACATTCACGCTATGCCGCAGATACCGCGACGCGTTTTTCACGGTTGATGTTCTGCAACGCGGCGACGTCCACAATCAACGCGACGCTGCCATCGCCGAGGATCGTGGCGGCAGAAATCCCTGGTACTTTTCGATAGTTGGTTTCCAGATTTTTCACCACCACTTGGTGCTGCCCAACGAGCTGATCAACCAACAATGCATAGCGACGTCCCGCACTTTGCAAGATGACCACAATGCCCTGCATGGCATCGGTTTTAGCCCCTTGCACTTCAAACACGCTGTACAGTTCAACCAGCGGTAAGTATTCGCCGCGCACTTGCAGCACGCGCTCTCCACCCGCTAACGGATAGAGATCTTCTTCACGGGGCTGAAGGGATTCCATCACCGCATTTAATGGCAGAATGAAGACTTCGTTATTCACTTTAACGGACATGCCGTCGAGAATTGCCAGCGTTAACGGCAACACGATGCGGATCGTGGTGCCCTTCCCACCCTGCGATTGAATTTCTACGTGGCCGCCCATCTCCTGAATATTTCGCTTCACAACGTCCATACCCACGCCGCGTCCAGACACATCGGTGACCTGTTCTGCGGTGGAGAAGCCCGGTGCGAAAATCAGCAATCCAACTTCGTCGTCGGTCATGCTGTCGCTCACCGCCATTCCCTGAGAACGCGCTTTGGCCAAAATACGCTCACGGTTCAAGCCTGCGCCGTCATCACGAACTTCGATGTAGATATTGCCGCCCTGATGTTCCGCAGAAAGCGTCAGATTTCCTACCGCGCTTTTTCCCGCAGCGACACGAACTTCGGGTGTTTCAATGCCGTGGTCGAGGCTGTTGCGTACCAAGTGCGTTAACGGATCGATAATGCGTTCAATCAGGCTCTTATCTAATTCGGTTGAGCTTCCGAGCAAGGTAATTTCTACCTGCTTGTTTAGCTTGCTGGCTAGATCGCGTACCTGCCGTGGGAAGCGGCTGAATACGTACTCCATCGGCATCATACGAATCGACATCACCGACTCTTGCAGGTCGCGCGCATTGCGCTCTAGCTGACCAAGGCTGTTGAGCAAATCGCCGTGCTCTACCGGATCGAGCATGTCTGAACGCTGCGCGAGCATAGACTGGGTAATTACCAGCTCGCCAACCATGTTAATCAGCTGATCGACTTTCTCCACGGCCACGCGAATACTGGTACTTTCAGCCGCTTTGGCTGGGCGTTTTGGCGCTTCGGTCTGCCGTGGGGCGGCCTGCTCAGGAACCAGTTTTAATTCTGGTGCTGCGGCTGGTGATACAGGCTGAGCGGGAACAGCTGTATTTTCAGCCGGCGCTGTCGCACCGTGATTAAACGAAATTTGCTCAGGTTCCAGCACAAAGCAGAGAACGGCGGCAATATCGTCTTCGCTGGCTGTGGTCTCCAGAATAGCGTCTAATCCGTGCTCGGTTTCAGCGTGTTGGCGGATGGTGCCTAAATTACCCAGTTCTTCCAGCATCAGCGGTACTTCTTGCGACTTCAGCCCGCATAGGGAAAGAGAAATACACCCTTCTGGCACCGCCATTTCGCCGGTTTCGTTATTGTTGCCTGCGGTAGTTGCACTCTCTTGCGCGACCACTTTGAGATGTTGACCGTCAGCGGCCTCGGACTCATTGGTTTCTTGAGCTTCTAACGCCAGTTGCCTTAATGCCTGACAGATATACTCAAAACTAGCGTGATCGGGATCCTGAGTGGATTTATAGGCATCGAGCTGGTCCTGCATAATATCTTTGGTTTCCAGAAACAGGTTGATGATATCAGTGCTCAGTCGCATTTCATGACGACGTGCACCATCGAGTAAGTTTTCCAGCAAATGGGTGGTTTCTTGCAAGATGTTGAAACCAAACGTCCCCGCGCCCCCTTTGATAGAGTGCGCGGCACGGAAAATCGCATTAAGTTGTTCAATATCTGGCTCTTCAGGATCCAGCTCCAGCAGGTGCTGTTCCATATCTGCCAGCAGTTCGTCGGCTTCATCAAAAAACGTTTGATAAAACGCAGTAATATCCATGCTCACAGGTCACCTCTTTTCGGTCGGTGTTGTTGTAATAATGTGGTCATTCATCGGTGCTAATGGACTGGCTTGCACCGGCGACGCCTGTGGCGCAAGGTTTACCGCGCCTCCTACGCTCCACTGCTTCATTGCCGCAGGATTAGAAAAATCCATCTCCTGACTTTCTGAATTCTCATGTTCAATGTTGTGCTGGGCGCTTTTGTTTAACACTAAAATACTGATACGACGGTTTATCGCAGCGTCACTCGATTGGGATTTCAAACTCATGGTGTCGGCCATACCGACCACGCGCAGAATTTTTCCTTCGGCAAGTCCACCGGCGATCAGCTCACGGCGCGATGCGTTGGCGCGATCGGCAGATAGCTCCCAGTTGCTGTAGCCTCGTTCGCCGCTGGCGTAAGGCAAGTCATCCGTGTGTCCCGACAAGCTAATTTTGTTCGGCACATCATTCAAAATCGGCGCAATGGCATGCAAAATATCGCGCATATAGGGCTCAACTTTGGCACTGCCGTTTTCAAACATCGGGCGATTCTGGCTATCAATAATCTGAATACGTAAACCTTCGTCCATCATGTTAATCAGCAAATGCGGCTGTAATGCTTTTAGTCTTGGATCGGTCAGGATGAGCTGATCGATTTGTTTGCGCAGTTTTTTAAGTCGTTCGCTGTCTGCTTTGGTGGCTGGGTCCGGCATGGATTTCGCAACCTCGCCCTCTTTTTGCATCATGTCGTCACCACCGCCAGGAATTGGGCTGGTGCTGGCGCTTGAACGGTCGCCATGAGTTAACGCAACGGCTAACGGCGTTCGAAAGTACTCAGCAATCTTGGTCAGTTCTTGCGGGCTAGCGATGGCCAGCAGCCACATCACCAAAAAGAACGCCATCATTGCCGTCATAAAATCGGCATAGGCAATTTTCCATGAGCCGCCATGATGCCCCCCCTTATGGGAGGACTTCCGTTTTTTAACCAGAATTATCGGGCGGTTGCCATTTTTCATACTTCCTCTTCCACCGCCGACTGTTGTACCGCAGGCGCTTTCACCTGACGCACATGCTCTTCAAGTTCGATAAACGAAGGGCGCTCGGTGGAGTACAACGTTTTGCGTCCGAATTCGACCGCAATTTGTGGCGCGTAGCCATGCAGGCTCGACAGCAACGTGGTTTTCACGCACTGCATCATCTTGACGGTTTCGGCACAATTTTGGCGCATCAAAGACGCCAGCGGAGAGACAAATCCATACGCCAGCAGAATCCCCAAGAACGTACCGACCATCGCATGAGCAATCAGCGCGCCCAGCTCTGCGGCAGGACGATCGGCTGAGGCTAAGGCATGAACAACGCCCATGACCGCAGCCACGATGCCAAAGGCCGGCAGCGAATCCCCGACCATCGCCAAGCTGTCTGCCGGACCTTCAGCCTCGCTTTCGAAGGTTTCAATCTCTTCGTCCATCAGCGCTTCAATTTCAAAAGCATTCATGTTGCCGCTTACCATCAATCTCATGTAGTCCGTGATGAACTCGATGAGGATCTTATCGGCAAGAATTCGGGGATAATTAGAGAAAAGTTCACTTTCTTGTGGGTTTTCAATATCGCGTTCGAGTGTGAGCATGCCTTGCTGGCGCGCTTTCGCCAGTAAGAGGTACATCAAACCCATGACATCCATGTACAGTGCTTTGTTATATTTAGCACCGCGCCCCAGCTTGGGCAGGGTGCGCAACGTCGCTTTGATGGCTTTGCCGTTGTTGCCAACGATAAATGCGCCAATACCAGCACCGGCAATGATGAGCAGCTCAGCGGGCTGATACAGAGCACCAAGATGCCCCCCAACGATCATGTAACCGCCAAGCACGGCGATAGTTACAACGGCATAACCCAATAGAATAAGCACGCGAATTCCTTAATGCTTAGAATGGAAATTGGGTGTAACGCGCTGTCCAGAAGGACGGAGACGAAGAATTCAGAAGCCGTCAGATGACGGCTCGAAAGGAAGTTAACCGGTGGTTTAGCTAAACAATAGCCTTCTTGCTACCCCACCGATCGTCGACCTATAAGACTGATTGCCTCAATCAAGTTACACCACGCGTTTCTCTTGCTCATTGAGCAATTGTGGGAACATATCGGCAAGATTGTCAGAAAGTTTACGTTTTTTTATCGCACGTGACGGTGGTTGGCACAAACTGCAAACAAACGTGCTGAGCGGTTGGTGCGCATGTGCAATAAACGAGCCACCGCAGCAAGAGCATGGCGAAGACTCCAGCATCCCGCTATCCACAAAGCGAACCAATGTCCAAGCGCGTGTCAACGCCAAAACAGGCTGTTCACCCGGCATGACAGGGCATTGTTCAAGATAGAGTTTGTAGGCACGTATCACTGCCTCCACGCCACGACATAATTTACTGTTAATCATGAAGGCATAGACGTTATAGAACATCGAAGAATGAATGTTCTGTTCCCACGTCATAAACCAATCAGTTGAAAACGGTAACATGCCTTTCGGCGGAGGACTGCCTCGCAGCTCTTTGTAGAGCCGGATAAGGCGACCGCGGCTCAATTGCGTTTCACTTTCTAACATCTGAAGGCGGGCCCCCAGAGAGATAAGCTCCATCGCTAGCTGAATGTCGCGTGCTTCCTGAATAATGCTTTTTTCACTCATTATCAGACTCTTTTGTGAGGGGGGCAGGCATCTGTTGGCGAGAGCTGCTTCAGCAAATGGCTGGAAAGCATAATTCCAGTATGTATCTGCTGGAGATCGTCAACACGAGACTCTTGCGTCAATTTTTGAATCGTTTCATGGTCGCTGAAACGGAACTGGCAAACCAACTGGTTAGTTTCAGCTAATTTAACCATCTGTGGCAGGGTTAAGAGAGCCAATGAATCTGCCATTTCATTGTTGATCCCCAGCCTGAACATCGCTGAAGCCTTCTCTTCGTGAATTAGACGCTGTGCTAATAACAAATATGACAAATTGATGTCATAAATATGCTTGAGTATTTCAGAGGTACTCATTACTCCCCCTGTAAAATTTGTTTGCCAACATAATGAAACGCACCATTAACCTGTAACGCTCTAGAGGAGCGAAAAAGTAATGGCGCCTGATAACTATCTACTCAAATGAAAGCCTGACCCTATCAGAGGTCACCCCCCTAAAAAGCGGGGAATTCAACCGTAATATCTTTGGAGGTTGTATCTTAGATGTACAATTTTTCAGACTTACAATATCTAGGAATTTTACAAGCAAATAAGAATATTCCTGATTCGTGGCAACTCTACCCCCGTTTAAGAGATATATACAACGAGCGCCTCAGGTTAATTTGAGAAAAACGTGACACAGATCACATAAAATCAGTAAATAAATATTACGAATGATTTAATAGTTCATTAATGCGTCAAAGATTGCGACCTCTTCATCGAGGCGCTAAGCGATTGAATCTCAAACACATCACATACAAAAAACACATAAAAAAAGCAGGTATTTCGAGTTAAAAATCCTTAAATCTTAAATTAAAAGCTTAAAACGCTACTTATATAGCTTTTGTAGATATTTAGCCCTACATCCATGTTGAAAGTATGTTTTCTATAAATAACCCATGTAAATTATGTTGCTGCTAGTATAGATTTTCACTGCCATTTACAGCATTAAAACGAAACATCATTTTATAATTTTAAGCTATCTTTTTCCCTATGTAGAATAACAGTGAATAATGTGAAATACGTCACGGTGTAATCGGTTTCATTGCAGACTAAAACCAACTTAATACCTTTCGATTTATGTTTTATTCGGCCTATTTTTGCCTCGTTAATACCTATAGACTCAATATTTATATGTAATTGCGTAATCTATTTTTGTTATTAAATACGCTATCCCTAGCTCTTTATGGCAATACCCTCCAACACGAATAACCATAAAGAGTTAGTGGTAATGCATAGCTCACGTATCAATACATTCCCTATATCCGTTTTTTTTTGCCCTCCTCGCCCACGATACTTCGCAGTCGCTGGATTAGACATAAGTGCTATTTTCCGATGAGGTAAAACTGGTTGTGATTTTCCCCACAGCTTGACTGTGGTCTATTCTTTATCATGGTTATATTGTCATAGGGAATGGAGGCAGATATGAGCTACAGGAGAGTACTCGTTGCCGTTGCTCAAGCACCGGACAGCATCAAACTCGTTGAAAAAGCCATCGCAATCGTTCGCCCCTATCAGGGTGAAATTACACTACTGACCTTGTGCAATGAGGCCGACCTTTGCTCCAGTTTTGCGGGGTCGATGCTGGGCTCCTTACGTGAGCTTATTCATGAAGAGGCCAATCTGTTTTTAGAGCAGCTACGTTCACAGGCAGACTATCCGATTAGCCGCACTATCGTTTGTAACGGCGAGTTGGCTGATGGCGTGATTTATGCTTGTAACGAGAGCCCAGTGGATTTAGTGATTTGTGGTAATCACTGTGAAGGGTTCCTAAAGCGCATTTTAAACTCGGCAACCCACATTATCGACAAAACGCATACGGATGTTTTAATCGTGCCGCTTTAAGGGCGATTCCTAATTTCTGCCTCGTTTGGATACTTATCCACCAGCAAGGCGAAGACATTAATGCCGTGAGGGTCATTTTTGGCTAATCTTGATCGGGTTATACACCATAAAGAAGCAGATCGACTCAGTCTGCTCACTGCAATGTCGTAGGAGAACACCCATGGATCAAGATTTACAAGATGCGGGTTACCGCCTGTATCACGGCAAAGAAATTGACGTCTATTTTAATCTGAGCATTTGCCAACATTCCGGCAACTGCGTCAGAGGAAATAGCAACCTATTTAAACTGAACCGTCAGCCTTGGATTATGCCTGATAACGTCGATGCCAAAACCGTGATGAGCGTTATCAATACCTGCCCCAGCGGCGCACTGAAATATCGTCAAAAATAGGGAGCTTACGGTGGAAATTCTTGAAGGTAACAACAATTTTTATGTGAATGATGCTCAAGGCAACTTGATTGCTGAGGTTGTTTTTGTGCCGACAGGCGAACATCTGGCCATTATCGACCACACCGATGTAGATGAGAGTTTGAAAGGCCAAGGCGTTGGTAAGCAATTAGTCGCCAAAGTGGTTGAGAAAATGCGTAAAGAAAATCGCAAAATTATTCCACTGTGTCCGTTTGCCAAGCATGAGTTTGACACCACGCCAGAATATCAAGATATCCGTGCCTGATTGTTTTTTGCTTTGGCGTCATGATAGGTCTTGAGCCGTTTACTCTCGGCGAGCACCAAATGCTCAAGACAGAAAAGGAATTCACATGCGTAGTTTTAAAAGTCATCTGTTTAAATATGCTATTAAGCGCCATTTTGCTCAGGCCGATCTAGACGATGTGGCCACTATGCGCAAACAAATGGATGAATTGGGAGAACGACTCCCTCTCGCTCCAGGGACGCACCTTGAAAGCGTTGAGCCATCTGGCATTTATGCTGAATGGCTCACGCCATCCAATGCCCACTCGGATGCCGTGATTCTCTATTTGCACGGTGGCGCCTATCACATGGGATCATGTTCCAGCCACAGATCGATGGCGTCATTTATTGCAGATGCCGCTAAAATGCCTTTATTGTTGGCCGATTATCGCTTAGCGCCCGAATCGCCTTATCCCGCCGCGCTCAATGATGCAGAAACCGTTTATCGTTGGTTGTTGACCCAACCAAAAATTAATCCTAAACGCATTTTTGTGATGGGCGATTCCGCCGGTGGCGGATTGGCCTTGGCACTAACTCTGCGGATAAAATCAGATTCAGCGCTTCCTCTTCCCGCAGGCGTTGCCGTTTTAAGCCCTTGGGTCGATCTTTCGATGAGCGGTGAGTCGGTAAAAACACGCCTCACGCGCGATCCTTTTTTTGCACACCATCTCCATCAAGCTGAGCGCTGTGTAAACGCGTACAGTGGTACAGCTGCGTTGACCGATCCGGGCGTGTCTCCACTATTCGGCGATTTAGCTGCGTTTCCGCCGTTATTGATTCAGGTGGGAAGTGAAGAGATTCTGTATAGCGATGCCGAACGTTTTGCCCAAAAAGCTGCAAGCGCCGGTGCTGACGTGCATTTATCTCGTTGGCAGGGGATGTGGCATGTTTGGCAATATCTGGTGCCGCGCATGAAAGAGTCTCGATTGGCGATTGCCGAGATTGGTGATTTTTGCCGTAAACAGCTTAAATAAAAAAGGGAGTGGCTACTACGTATGCCAACTCCCTCAACAACGGCGGTCGTATTCGGTGATTAAACGAATTTTTTCGCCTGATCCAATACCATGCCGCACACTTTGGTTTTAATTTTCGCCTTCATGTCGGTCGTCAGAGAACCTAAGTTGTTCAGATCAACGTCATCTTTACCCTGCAGATCCAAAATTCCGTTCAAACCATTCTGGTAAGATTGGCTTTCAGTTTGCGTACCCAATTTGTTCAGCAGAGAATCTTTAACAGATTCGATCTTTTGATTACCCGCTGCCAGCACGTTGTTCTGCACGCAGTAGCTCAGCACGCCGCCAATGTTTGCACTGCTGGTAGATTGTAATGCCTGAGAGTTCCCGCCCATCAATGAACCCAACGCGCCGCCCAGCAACGATGTGCTGTTTGCGCCAGTAGAAGTATTCGCACTGCTAGACGAAAGCTGTTCGCTTGCGCTTTTCAGTGAGCCCATGAGATCTGCATGAGCTGCGTTCATACCCATAACACCGGCTAAAATCAGGACCGCACGGCTCAGTTGTTTTAATTTTTGGTTCATATTTAACCTCATTCTCTTAGTGAGACGGATAATAGGATTGCCTCTGAGAGAGATCAATATTTGTTTAATATAATCCATCTATTAAAGAATAATCTGTATCTATGGTTCATTATCAGTACAATGCACCAGAGAATTCTCACTAATCCTCATTTTCATTTTCTGGTGGTATCGCAGAAAACCGTCATGTTCAGGCCTGGAGCGCCTATGCGATAAGAGATGGAGTATTTTTAAGCATCATATTTTCAATTGTTACATTTATTTCAATGATAATTGAAGTGCGAATAAATGTTTCATTTTCCTGCCTTTCCATCCAGTCTCTTTTATAGTTAGCGCATTCCAGCTTCTCGCTTTTAATATTTTGTTTTCTACTGGCAGAACTATGCGCAAAAAAAGCCCATCGAATTCACGTGGCAATTATTTTCAAGGACGATTTGTTCTCATCTGTTTTGGTATCGTCGTTTTTCTTGTTCTTCTGCTTGGCAGAGTGGGCTATCTGCAGTTGATGAACCATCCCCTGCTGGAAAAAGAAGCCGACCAGCGTTCGCTGCGCTCGCTTATTACTCAGCCACTGCGTGGCACGATAACCGACCGTGAAGGCCAACCGCTGGCCGTTAGCGTGGCATCAAACGATATTATTGCCGATCCTATTCACGTGCTTGAACGCGATCCCAACCTCACCAGTGCACAATGGCCTTATCTCAGCACAGCCCTTTCTATGCCAGAAAGTGACATTAAAGCGAAGATATTAGAAAACGCCCACAAGCATTTCCTCTATCTTGGCCGTCAGGTTGAATCAAATATTGCTGAATATGTGAATAAACTGCACATCTACGGCATAACGACCCCAGCAGATTCTAGCCGTTATTACCCGATGAGCGACGCCGCCTCTAACCTGATTGGTATCGTCGGAATGGATCAACAAGGGCTGGATGGCATCGAAAGCGGATTCAATAACCTGCTGCAAGGTAAGCCTGGGCATCGTGTGTATCGCAAAGATCGCTACGGCAACGTGGTGAGCCTGATGGAAGACGATCCTGCTCAGCAGGCACCCACGCTCAGCTTGAGTATCGACCGCTATTTGCAGTACGCGCTTTATTCTCATCTGCGCGAAGGCGTGCTGCTCAATAAAGCCGATTCTGGTGCAGCGGTACTGGTGGACGTGAACACCGGTGAAATTTTGGGCATGGCGAGCTATCCCTCCTACAACCCGAATAACTATCAGGGCGTACCGCAGAAAGATATGCGCAACGTGGCGATCTCTGACAGTTTTGAACCAGGTTCAACGGTAAAACCTCTGGTGGTCATGGCGGGCTTAGAACGTCATTTGATCCGTCCTGATTCGGTTATCGACACAACGCCTTATCCCGTTAATGGGCACTTGATTAAAGACGTGGGCCACTGGTCACGCTTAACCATTACCGGCATTTTGCAAAAATCGAGCGACATCGGCGTGTCACATATTGCGCTGGCGATGCCGTCTGACGTACTAGTGAATCTCTATCATAGCTTCGGCTTAGGGGTATCCACCGGTCTGGGCATCGGCGGCGAAAGCAGCGGCTATTTCCCGTTACACCGCGAACGCTGGTCTGATATTGAACGCGCAACCTTCTCCTTTGGCTATGGCCTGCGCGTCACACCGCTGCAGATGGCGCGTGAATATGCCACCATTGGTTCTTTCGGCGTTTTCCGTCCGGTATCTATTACTAAAGTCACCCCGCCGGTATTAGGGACACGGGTCATGGATGAAAAAACAGTGCGCACCGTCGTTCATATGATGGAAAGTGATGCTCTCCCCGGCGGTAGCGGCGTAACTGCCGCTGTTCCGGGTTATCGTCTTGCGATAAAAACCGGTACCGCCGAGAAAATGGGCGATACGGGTAAATACGACGGCGGCTACGTCAACTATACGGCTGGCGTCGCTCCCGCCAGCGATCCTCGCGTTGCATTGGTGGTGATGGTCAACCACCCTAATGCAGGCAAACACTTCGGCGGTTCAGTAGCAGGTCCGGTGTTCGGTCAAATTATGGGCGACGTTTTGCGCCACATGAATATTCCTCCCGATGCCTTAACTGATCAGCAGGCTATCAATTTAAACAACCAAACGCTGACACATAATATACAAAGCACCAACATCGTTCACAAAGGCGCTTAGCCCGACTCATACCGGATGATATCAACCACGTTGGTGTCATCCGGTGAGGGTGGTTTTTTGTTCTGTTAACCCTCTGAGCACTCAAACTTTTCACTGCAAACCCCGACAAAATTTCTGCAATTCGCTGTACTATAAAATTTGCCTCCTAAATCACACAAAGAACCCGCAGTTTCTGTTGCTATTCGAGCTCGCTCGGCATATCTTCTTGCAGCTTTGTGTCTCGACGTTAGGCATAGCGCAAAAAGTAAAATGGAAACTCCCCCATGACACACCAGAGACAATGATGACAGTGACCGTCAACATGCGAGTGGAGATGTATCCCGCGGTTAACTTTGGTGCCCTGCACCCTTTCAGATAATAAAAATGAACTTTACATCAAATCCTTTTGAGCCAAAAAATAAGGCTCGTGAACTACTGAGCCCTTATACCCTGCTCTATTTTGTTCTCGCCGCGCTGATTAATCTGGGCTTAGGCTACGAATTTAGCGCTATTTACGCCGTTGGTCTCGGCTGTTTCTTCTTACTGCTCGGCAGCTACTTACCACGTCTGCAAAAAGCAGTGCTGTTTGTCTGCACCTTAACCGCAGCATTTTACTATCCGTTTGGCCGCGTTTTCGGCCCGCCAAACTTCAACTCGATCCTCTCGCTTTACTCAACTAACCCAGAAGAAGCCGGTGAGATGATGCAGATTTTTCCCTATTGGGACTATTTGATCGCCGTCTTTATCCTGATCCTCGGCATCTTTATTTTACGCAGAAAAACGCCGCAAATACGCCGTTGGACAATGGCTAAATCTTTGTTCTTATTTGCTTTCATAGGTGCTTTACTGTTAGCGCCGGTGACAAACCTGCGAGCCGGTGGCGAATTCAAATTAAGCGATACCGGCTATCCGGTGGTGCGTTTTGTCGAAGACGTATCGCACGGGAAGAAAGAAGTTGAAGCCGAGATGGCCCGCATGAAAGAGCTATCTTCTGTGCCAGCCACTTGGCATGTAGACAGCGTTAAAGCCAATCGCCAAGTCTATGTGCTCGTCATTGGCGAAAGCGCCCGCCGTGATGCCCACGGCAGTTTTGGCGGTAAATGGGCCAATACGCCGTTCGAGAGCCAAGTTCCGGGCGTATTCTTCAACGATTATCTTTCTGCGGCACCTTCTACGCAGAAATCACTCGGCCAAACGCTGAATCTAGTTCGTGACGGAAAACCTGAGTACCAAAACAGTATTATTACGTTGGCCAAATCTGCGGGCTTTCATACCTATTGGTTTTCTAATCAGGGGCAAATTGGGCGCTATGACACCGTGGTGGCTAGCGTTGCCAAGCGCGCAGACGATGTACGCTTCTTGAAGAAAGGTGATTTTGAAGACGGTAAAGCCACGTCTGATTTCGATCTACTGCGCTTTACCGATGATGCTTTGCAGGCAACTACCGAAGGGCCAAAACTGGTGGTATATCACCTGATAGGTTCACATCCTAAGGCTTGCGATCGTACCGGTGACCGCTATGAGACTTTTGTTCATTCAAAAGAGACCTCATGCTATCTCTACAGCATTACGCAAACAGACAGTTTTCTCAGCCAGCTGTATAACCAGCTGAAAAGTAGCGGACAAAACTTCTCGATGATCTATTTCTCCGATCATGGTTTAGCATTCCACGAGAAAGGTACCAGTAATGAGTTCCTATCTCACGATGATAAATACCAACAAAACTATCAGGTACCGTTAATGATGCTATCTTCTGATGACACGCGTCGTCGGGCGATAAAAGCACGCCGCTCAGCAGAAGACTTTTTGGTGCTGTTCTCTGAATGGACCGGAATTAAAAGCCAAGAAATTGCGGCTAAATATCAGTTTATTTCCAACCAAAAACGCCCTTCGCCAACGGTAATGAATTTTGCATTAAAGCAGGTGCCTTACAGCTCTTTGGGAAACGATCCTTTTACGCCTAAAGCGACACCGGCGACCATGCATAAATAATTCGCCAATCCGGATTTAATCAGCCCTACATTGCAAACTGTGCTGTGGGGCTTTTTTATATCATCTTATTTTCCGCTAACGCTTACCTATTATAGTTATTTACCACCCCACCTATTTCCTCATTATATAGAGATATTCCCCCCCATTTTCCTGAGCGAATAGTTATATTATTTCAGTTGCATAACAATATTACTGTCACTCAGACAACACGAAATGTAGCGCTACTTTTACAGCGCCCCAAATTTAACCCAGAAAATTCCTATTGAGAATTATTTCTTACACCACTTCAGATAAGTTAAACTAGTGCAAGGAGTGTCGTACTTCGCTCAGCAAATATTGCCTACCAAAAAAAATAACATTTTGTTTTATATGAATTATTTCTTTAAGGTAACGCTACCTAAATTGGGCGGATGCAAAACAGGAAGCAAGACGCTCACTTAAAACTATAATGTTAAAATAAAGTCATTAAGCATTGATATATTGTAAACACATTGCGTTATTGGAGTAATGATATGTTTTTGAAGTTAGCCCCTAAGCGACTTCATACACCGCTTCTCATTTTATTCACTCTGGCGGTGTTTATTTTCGCGGGCAGTTATCGCAGTGAAAGTGCGCCTGTGAATTTTTACTTTATGCCGGTATTTTTGGCCGTGTGTGTGCTGTGCGATATTATTATTACCACCATTGCCTTTAGTCACTCGCGTGCTTTCAATAACCGACAAACCTACGCAATTGGTGGCGCATATTTAGCTTCCGCAATATTAGCAGCCTTTATTATTGCGGATTATCCGACGGCATTAGCCGTGGGCGCTACGTTTAATTATGACAGCAACTCGATTTGGTTATGGTTTTTGTTAGAAATTAGCGCTCCAATTTGCGCAGCGATTCTTATCTCATTGCCTCAATCACTCAGTCTTAGACGCACCGTTGCCTTTGTATTATTAGGCTGTCTACTCGCCTCGTTTATTGGGCCATTAATCTCTCGGTTTATTCCATTGCTCACCGAGACGTGCAATCACTATCACTGTGAACTCACGATTAGATCAGGGTTAGTTTATATCTCTGGTTTGGTGAATTTTCTCTGCCTGACCTTTTTATGGTTTAAATTAAAAAACAAAGGACTCATTGAACAATGTTTTCTTTTCACATTGTTCCTGTTGGTTCTGGATGACGCCTTCAGCCTATCGTGGCAGGCCCGCTATACCGTGGGTTGGTATACGTGGAAGATCATGATTATGCTATTAAAGCTGGCTATGTTAATGATTGTGTTGCTGCGCATGATGGACGACTACAAGCTCATTGATGAGAATAATCGCCGTCATTATCGTCAGTCCATCACCGACGATCTTACGGGGTTACATAACCGCCGTTATTTCGCACAAAACACACCCGCGCTTTGGGAAGAAAATAAAGCCTCCGGACAGCATATTGGGCTAATCATGCTGGATGTCGATAAATTCAAAAAATATAACGATCACTACGGACATTTAGCCGGCGATCGTTGCTTGGCCAAAATTGGGCATGCACTGGATCTTTCAGGCAATCGTGATGGGAATCTGGTGGCACGCATGGGTGGCGAAGAGTTTGCTATGTTTATTCCGTCAACGGACAAACAGCAATTAGCGCAGGTTTGCGAACGGATTCGTTTAGCCATTGCGGAATTAAAGATCCCCCATGTTGGAAACCCTGAGGGGGATCACTACGTCAGTATGAGCATTGGCGCAGTCTTGGTTGATCCCAGCCAAACCAACCTCGACATCAGCGGCACCATAAATCTTGCTGATAAAATGCTTTATCTGGCCAAAAAGCAGGGGCGCAATCAGTCAAAAACCATCAGCGAAGGCGAGTTCACGCCACAAATGAGCGAACAGCTTTAACCTGCGCTTAGAGATCCTCGAGTGGTACCTGTTTTAGTGCTTCGACCTTCATCAAAAACTGATATAGCGGCGCCAGCTTAGTCAGTTTTTTGGCCAGCATGGTGGCCAGTTCTGGGGTGAATAGCTGCTCGACTTGATAATCTGTTGCCATCACCGCAAATGTTTTACGGTTGTACCAATCAGCAATTTCAGGATCTTGGTCTTTTATTAAAGGCCGCTTATAGCTATCACCCACCAGCTCAAAGGGCGCCTTACAGCAGGCTCGTGCTGCGGCAAATTCCTCAGGTTGGCGCAGTGCCAAATGACGAAAACGATCCATCGTTCCCCTCGACGCCGAGTAATAGCCCAAACCGTAACGCAGCATATCGGGGCTTATTTCAAAGAAAAATACCGGTGCATCGGTCCATTCTTTAGAATGGCGCTTAAACGTCAGCCACATACGGCTGCGGTAGCGAGATTTGTCATGTGAAAAGCGGGTATCGCGATGGATGCGAGATAGCGTTTTGCCAATCGCCGGACGTGTTTCAAACAGCGGATCGATCTTTAGCATGGGTTTCGCAAGTTCATCAACTAAAGCGCGAAAGGGGGTCAGAATATGTTGATCGTAGATCGGGCGGTGTTCTTCAAACCAGTCCTTGCTATTCTCAATACGCACCTGTTGTAAAAAGTTTAATCCCTGCTGGGTAAAACCAGAAAATTTTGTCTCTTTCACACCCTATTCCCTGCTTATATTTCCACAGACGACTCGCCTGTGGAAATCACCTATCAGTAGCAGCCGTTATAGAATTAAGGCTTCAACGCTGCAATAATTTTTTCGCTGTCAGATATCCGTGCGATACGTGGGAAAATATATTTAAAGCTGTGTTGGTGCTGAATATCATCAAAAGCGCTACAGGCATCTTCGGCTATCACCAAAGCATAACCATGCTCCCACGCACTTCTCGCGGTAGATTCTACGCCAATATTTGTGGAAATCCCTGCCAAGACAATATTACGAATACCACGGCGGCGAAGCTGGAGATCCAGATCGGTACCGTAAAATGCGCCCCATTGATGCTTGATCACTTCAATGTCTTCCGGCTGCGCATTCAGCGCTTCAGGGAAATTCCACCAATTCTCTGGCAGCGCATGGGCTGGCGACGGAGCATCAACTGGCTGCTTAAGCGCTTCGTCAAATGACTCATTCCAACCCACACGCACCAAAATCACCGGCGCATTCAGTTCACGAAAACGTTCCGCTAGCCGCGCCGAGCGTGCCACTACGTCGCTGGCTGAATGGGGGCCGCCAGCAAAGGGTAAAATGCCCTCTTGCAGATCGATAAGCACCAGCGCGGTTTCAGCGGCATTCAATGTCAGCATACAAACTCCCGTTATCATTTGAATAAATTATCACGCTAAATTTGATTCTACGTACGGCTCTAGTTTAGGCGCAAGGCGATACTCAAGGTGTAAATAAAACCTCACCCACGGCGAGAAAGTGTTAGTAAATGTGATAAAAACGCGTTGATTCAATGAATTGAAAATAAAACGTCATTTCTTTTTACTTTTTTTGTGTAACCGGCAAGCCGTTACAAGTGATATTATTACAGCGCAAATCTTTTCGTTTAGCCCTCTCCCCGCATATTGAGACGTCATGGAATCTTGGAAAATAAACCTCATTTCGGTGTGGTTTGGCTGCTTTTTTACTGGCTTAGCGATGAGCCAAATCTTGCCATTCCTACCGCTGTACGTTGAACAGCTTGGGGTTCACAATCACGAATCACTCAGCCTGTGGTCAGGTTTGGTCTTTAGCGCCACCTTTATGGTTTCAGCACTCGTCGCGCCGCTATGGGGAAGTTTAGCCGACCGCAAGGGGCGCAAACTCATGTTGCTACGTGCTTCATTGGGGATGGGCGTGGTGATTGCATTACAAGGCTTAGCAACCAACGTATGGCAGCTGTTTGCACTGCGTGCGCTGATGGGGCTAACTTCTGGCTATATTCCTAATGCCATGGCGCTGGTCGCCTCTCAGGTGCCTCGGGAAAAAAGCGGTTGGGCGTTAGGTACTCTATCGACGGGGCAAATATGCGGGGTGATTGCCGGCCCGCTATTAGGTGGTCTGATGGCCGACCATCTGGGGCTACGCACAGTATTCTTCTCCACGGCAACCATGATGTTCGTCAGCTTTTTCGTTACGCTGTTCTTAATCAAAGAACGCCGTGTGGTGGTGCGTAAAGAAGATCAGCTCAGCGGGAAAGAGGTTTTTCGCTCTCTGCCCTATCCAACGCTTATCATCGCCCTGTTTGTTACCACGCTGATGATCCAATTAGCGAACGCCTCGATCAGTCCCATCCTAACGTTATTTATCCGCCAACTCGCCGCGGATACCAATAATATCGCTTTTGTCAGTGGGATGATCGCCGCCGTGCCCGGCATTGCTGCGCTGGTATCCGCGCCACGATTAGGCGGATTGGGCGACAGAATCGGTACCGGGCGTATTTTGATTTTTGCGCTGGGATTCACGGTGGTGCTCTTCGCCATGATGGCTTGGGTAAGATCGCCGCTACAGCTCGGGATGCTGCGCTTTATGCTGGGCTTTGCCGATGGAGCCTTAATGCCAGCGGTGCAAACCTTGTTGCTGAAGTACTCCAGCGATCGCGTGACGGGGCGAATTTTCGGCTATAACCAATCGTTCATGTACTTAGGCAACGTGATCGGCCCAATGCTTGGCTCCAGCGTTTCAGCGGTGCTGGGCTTCCGCTGGGTCTTTGTCTTTACTGCCGTACTGGTGCTAATTAACATGCTGCAAATTCGTCACGCATTCAAAAAAATACGCTGAATACTGACGACTCCGCACAACGGCAACACAACATCATGTTGCCGTCATCGTTGCTGTTGCTTAATTCTCTACCGGTACCGGCTTCTTATATTTCAAACATACCGCGCTTAGCATAAAGACTACGATAGTTGGAATAATCCACGCCATGCCTTCTTTATAGAACGGTAGGTTTCCTGCTACCCACGGCAGATCTTCAGCGGGAACTACGCTTTGTAAAATCCCGATGATGAACGCGACCAGCGTTGCAGGCATGCACAGGGCGACAGAATGCTCTCCCGGTTTAGCCAGTGCGCCATAGATCACCAGCACAATGAATGGCGGGTAGACCGACGTTAACGCTGGCAGCGAGAAGTGAATAATCTCGGTCAGCCCAAGATTGGACAGCAACATGGAAATGGCGGCCAAAATCATCACAAACATCTTGTAGGATTTCCCCGTTATCTGGCTGAAATAGGAAGCACAGGCGCTGGTTAAACCAATCGCCGTCACCAAGCAGGCAACGGTAATGATAAAGGCCAAAAATACGCTGCCTTGATAGCCAAACCCATTCACGATGAAAGCATGTAACACATCAGCGCCATTAGTGGCTGAACGCGCCAGCGGCAAACTGTAGGCGCCTAAATAAAACAGGCTGATGTAAACATAGGTCAGCCCTACCGCGGCAATCAACCCCGTGATCACCATGTAACGTGTGATCCGCTGCGATGAATCAACGCCATGTGACTTAATGGCATTCACGATAATAATACTAAACACCAGTGCAGCCAGCGTATCCATGGTGAGATAGCCGTTAATCATGCCGCTAGAGAGCGGATTTTCAACATATTCAGGAAACGTGAAAAGCTCATTTCCTGCCGGACGCCAAAACGCATACAGTCCCAAAGCGCCGAGCGAAGCTACTTTGATTGGTGAGAGGAACTTGCCCACGATATCAATCAGCTTTAGCGGGTTCAGCGAGCAAAGAACCACGGCAATAAAGAACAATAGGCTAAATGCGCTGAGCGGCACATGGCCTGAAAACAGCGGATTAATGCCGATTTCATAAGAAACTGTGGCGGTACGCGGCGCGCCAAACAGCGGGCCAAGCGCCATATAACAGATCAGTGAAAGCAGCAGACCAAACAGCTTGCCCGCAGGCCTAGTTAATTCAACCAATGAGCCGTTGTTACGTGCCATCGCAATTAATGCCAACACCGGTAAACCCACGCCGGTAATTAAAAATCCACCAGTGGCATACCAAAAATTTTCACCGGCTCGCAGGCCAATAAAGGGAGGAAAGATGATGTTGCCCGCGCCAACAAAGAGCGCAAAAGTCATAAATCCAAGTGTAATAGTTTGTCTAACATTCATAGGTTATAAGCCGCTTCGTGTCTGGGTGTTCTCTGAGCAAAACCTTACCGACCACGCGGCGTGCGCACTCATCTAAAGTAATCAGAAATGATACAAGCCGAAATATCAGCCTGAGATATACATAATTTATCACATCGCTGCCCGATGATGTGTCTGATTCAAATTATCAACGAGAAGTTGAAAAATCAACATTGCGTTGAAAAATAAACTTATGCTAAGGTTCATAGCCTTATCGTCTGTCATACCAGCAATCTGCCTGCCACAGCAGTTTGACCTAGACTTAGCTGACTCATTCATCTTTTGAGGCCCGATATGCCTAACCAAAAAAAATCCGACAGCCAACGCCAAGATAGCTATCTTGTTGCGGGAACCACTCTTGTGATGCTGGCACTCTACATCATTATTTTGGCATCTAATCTGATGTGAATATTTTCGCGTTCGCGAAAGAGAATGAAAAATAGGTTGAAAGGGGTTTACTGCTGCGGGGTCAGCTATCGCTGACACAATATAAAAAGCACCTGACTCTTTTCAAAATGCTGGCACCCTGCAAATCATCTGCAAAGTGCCAACACATCATCGCTAACTACTGACTCAATAAGCCAAAATACCCTCAGCCGCAGGTAAATAGCGCAGCGAGAATATTAGCTTATCTTTCCCACAGGCTGAAGTTTGATGCAACACGGAGCTAATTTCTTGCGTCGATGCGGGCTGTGCACGAAAGGCTTTATCACCTTTAATTTGGCGGAAGATTTCAAAAACTTCCCCCGCCGCTGGCGATGTTTCATCACACCCCACCGTCGCATTGAGATACAGTGAACGTTCGCGTAAGCTGAGCTTATCGACTCCCGCCCCATCCTGAACCCAGATTTTCACCCCAGCCGCTGCAAAATCGGCCACCGTATCGCGGTAGGTGTCTGGCGTCATATTACCGGCAAAGAAACTACTGATACTGACCGGTTTATTAGCGACAGCAAGCAACGACTGCTTTGTTTCAGTCAGCCATTTCACGGCAATCTGGCGGCTTGTTTCATCACGCCAGCGTAAATCATCCAGCTCAGGAGTTAGATACCATCCTGCAATTTTTTGGCTACCAAACTTGTCTACCCAGCGCTGAGCAACGGCAACGTCCTGTGTACGCTGGCGGTTTAGATAGTTGCCTAATGCCTTCGTGGGTTGGTTTTGACGAGTGAAAAACTCAGGATCGGCATACAGGCCCACCACGATTTGCAATCCACGATCGTGTGCAATGCGTGCGCGATCCATCAGCCACTGCTGCTCTGCCCCTTGGCTAAAGGCGCTACCATATTCACTCCACTGCAGCACTAGCGTATCAAAACCCGCGTCGTGTAACTTATCCATCAGCGTTTGCCACTGGGCTTTGTCTACGCTCATATCTCTAAGCTGCGGTTGGTAAATCATGGCGTTCATCGCGTGAGCCCAAGGTGCCATCATCAAGAGTAACAAGACGCACCAGCGAGAAATTATTGTCATTACTAGCGCCCTCCAAAGGTCACAAAGGCACCATTTTTAGATTCCACGAATTGGTTCTTCCCACTAAATAAATGTTGGAATTCAATGCCAACGCTGATTTTGTGCGGGTAGGCATCATAATGATTTTCGCCTGACCACATATTCCAACGCACGCCGATACCGCCGAGCTTAGCATCAGAGTACGCACCATTCTGAGTGGCGTTATATTGCAGATGCCCGTAAGGCTCCAACGTTTGCGCACTGGGGATATTAGGGATTTTTTGGTGCCAGCTCAGCCGGTAATCAGCGGTGTAGCTTTGACTGTCCTGTTTCACGTAGTGTGCTGCGTCCAGATAGAGATTTTGTGCTATCCAGCCGTTGCCGTTAGGGTGCCATTCATCACTGTACTTGCCCCCGTTGAGGAAGGATGCGCTGGCACGCAGCAGCATGTCTGCTTCGCTTTCATGCCTATCCAGCGGAATTTGCTGTTCCGCGGCTAAATAAAATACCTGCTCGCGCAGCGGCTTCCAGCGAACCCCTAGCCCCATCATCGGTGCCTTGGTGGGTAAGAAATTGCCCTCATTTCCGCTACCGGCAAATACGCGACTGTAAACAGACAGCAAATCACCATCCACAATTTGGTTGCGCCCGACGCGGTATTCCGCCTCCATCTGCCCGTAACTTCTACGCGCCGCATACGGCTGGGTCGAGCTGCCTAATACGCTGCTGTTTGGAATGCTATTTTTGCCAGAAAGTCCCATCGACGTATCAACGCTAAATGTCCAGCGACGACCAGTATCTTCATGCATGCGGCGGAAATTAAACCGGCGTTCAGCATCTTGCTCACTTAGGCCCTGCGGTGCATAGCCTCGGTCGATATCGTCCACCACGCGTTCGGTATAACTTTGCGCCTGCGGGATGTCATCCAAACGTTGATTCACATAGGCCAGTTGCTGAATCAACGCGGGATCGTCTGGCGTATGTTGTTCAGCCAGTTTCAGCTCATCGCGGGATAGCGCTATGTGACCCGCATCCCATAACGCATAACCCAGCGCTGCATGGTTAGCCGTATTATCAGGCTCTATGGCGATAGCCTGATGCAAATCAGCCAACGCCAGATTAAGCTGATTTTGCTGACGATACAGTGCCGCACGGTCGGCCAACGCTGATGCCATCGGTTTAATTTCAATGGAACGATTCAAGTCTGCCAGAGCGCCGGATGGATCATTTTGGCTATGAGAATGCAGCCACCAATATTCCGCCGTTTTATCTTGCTGATGCTTCTTCGCTTCGCTAAGCCACCCCGTTAACGCACGAATATCGTGGGCTGCCAGCGCACTATTTGCCGCCGCCATCGTGTCCTCAGCGCTCATATCAGCTACCGGAACCGCAGACCAAGCGCGCGTTGCGGCTTGGAAATCTTGAACCGCATAGGCTTGGTAGGCGAGCGAGCGCTTGCTGAAAGTATTCGATTGACGCCGATCGGCTTGCTGATACGCAAACAGCGCAAGTCCAGGCGAATCAGTGCGATAGCAGTTCGCTAACTGATACCATGCCGTAGCGCCATAGTCTGGTGACATATCCCCCAACAAACGACGCACAATCGGGCACTGTTCCTCAGTGTTGAATACCGATGCTTGCTGCATACGCTGCTGTGGCGTTGGCAACGGAACTGACAATCGTTCAATGTCTTTTGCCGTCAGCAAGCGAGGATCCTCTTTCAACAGAACCATCAAGCGGCTAGTCAGGTTTTGTCCCGTTGCGCCCGCGTTTTGATATGGATAGCGCGCCAGTAACAAGCGGCTAGCTTCTGCCTTCTGTCCGGTCTTAACCAGTTGATAGCTAAGTCGGTCGAGTAATGTGAGATCCTGCGGCGATCGCTGATACATCTGTCGCGCAAGCTGCACTATTTGCGCGGTATCATTTTCCGCTTCGCTCAGTTGCAACCGCTGTTCTAACAGCTGATCGCGGGAATATCCCGCTAATAGACGTCTTGCTCCGGCAAGATCGTGCTGAGCAATACGGTCGGGAATCAACGTTTGTGCGACATACGCTTTGTTTTCAGCAAAATCAATGGGATAGCTAGCTAATGCTTCACTTGGATTCTGACTGTATTTCGCCAGTAAATAGAGCCAGCCGCGTTCTTGATCCTGCTGTACAAAACGCGGTGTGCGCGTTTGCAGATAGGTACTAAGGCGAGCATTTTCATTACGCAACGCCAGTGACTGTGCATAATGTAGCTGCTGCAAGGGAGCGTTCATCACATTGATCCCCTGCAATGCGACCAATTTATCGTCACTATGCTGTGCCAGCAAAATGCCAAACCACTGATTTGACTGTTCGTATGTCAGCTTACCTTGCGTACGTAGTCGTTCGAAGCTGTCGTCCACGTCATCCCATTTTTTCAGGAAGATCGCCCTTTGCATAATGGCATCCGCCAGCGTATGCCCTTCTGGCGTGGCGTTGAATTTAGCATCGTTAAGCTGCGCTTTAGCGATATCAAGCTGACCCAGACGCAGTGCGTGCTGCCCAACATCGCTGCGGCAGTAGATAGTGGGAGCGCTGTCGCAATCAGCTTGATAACGTTTTAAATCACCCAGCGTATTGATTGTCCAAGTTTTTCCCGGAACTGCCGCGAGTGCCGCTTTTAACTCGATATACCCCGGTGCACTGCTTGGAGTTCTTTTCAACTGCCGGTCTAATACCGCTTTCGCCTGATCGTCATGCCCAAAGTGGCGGTAAGCTTCAGAAAGATAAAGGGCTAAGCGCGCACTTTCCGGCGCTTGTTTCTGGGCCCGTTCGAATTCGCTGATAGCCACGCTTTCACGCCCTTCTTTGAGCGCCCGCATCGCTTTCTCCAGATGCGGATAAACCATAAAGTATTGGCGATCGCTGATACCAAGATCCTCTGAACTCCCTGGTTCTGCCGCCGCAAAAGCAACCGTACTCATCAAAACTGAGGCGATGAGTACGCTGAGGTGACAACGCTTAATCATGCGGCCTCCAACATCTGAATTTGTTCCTGACTTAATCCGGCCTGCGCCAGCAACGAGGCCAGCGTTGGCTGCAATTCTTTTTGTATTTCGAGCGCGCGATTTAGTGTTTCTTGACTCACCACATTTTCGGTCACTAAAAACTCGCCAAGCGGCAAAACGCTGCGTTCGTGTCGAAGCAACAGTGCCTTAAGCGAAGCGCCATCAATGCTCCCTAGCGATGCCAAGATTTCCGCAAACAACAATTGGCGCGAAACAAAGCTCGCCCAAATTGACTCGCTCTGTTCCTGAGTTAGCCACTTCTCAGCCACCGCTCTTTCAAGCATGGCGTAATGGTCTTTGCCTCGCAGACGGGCATACCAATGGCGCAGCCCCACCACCACCTGCCCACTTGGTGCAATAACGTAGCTGACCCGCTTGCCGACTTTGCGCGCCAGCGCCGCCAGCGAAACAGGATCTATGGCACTTTCGCTGGCGAAGATCATTTTCCCGTTTTCTTCGCGTATCGGTAGCGCCGCATAGTGCAAAGCCACAGAGGCTGGCACTTTTGCGATCAAGGCCGGATCAATTTTGCGCTCATCGATAGACTCCGCCGTAACATCATTTTGGACAGCTAAAGCTTGAGCCAACTGCATTGGCGTGATGATGCCGCGATGTACCAACGTATTACCCAGTTTTAAACCGGGAATACGGTTGACCAACGCGTCTTCAAGCTGTTCCTGCGTAACAGCACCCTGCTCAATTAGAATCGAACCTAACAGACGCAACGCACGGTTTTGCCCCACGCTGGGGAAGTCATGGGTTGTTTTATCCCAAGCCACTCGGCGCGGATCGCCATGCTGAATGACCTGTCTTAATGCACGCCAGTTCGCCATGAAGTTGATCAAGTTGCCCCAGAACAGCCGCAGAATCGACATCAAGCCTTGGCGCAGCCCATAATAAACCGTCACGAAAACAACGCGTTGGAACATGCGGTTTACCATCAGGCCAAAGTTGATCCACAGCAGCGTGTACAGCCATATGTCGCCGGTAAAAATCGACAAAAAATGCCACGCATCAGGCCAAAATCGTTGATAAAGCGCCAGCAGGGTCAGTTGAATCATCACCAACATGGCGAAGAAGCTGAGGAAGTTATTAATTGCCCCTTTTCTATCGCGCCACAGGAAGTAATTCATCATCGGGCTGCTGCTCCAATGATGCGTTTTGAACCCTTGAAAAACGATACCGATAATCCAACGTGATTTTTGCCTGACTGCCGTTGAGTATGTGTCGGGGAAGTATTCACGCACGCAGATAACGTTTGCCGATCTGGCGCGCTGGCCGAAAGGCGTCGAATGCGGCTTAACCCCGTCAGGTAAAACAGGGAAGCGAACAAAAATCTCCTTCATCCCCTTCTCTTTTAAACGAAAGCCGATGTCATAGTCTTCGGTCAAACTCTGCACATCAAAAGCAATACCATCACCATCGGCTAACAACGCCATTACCGCACGACGGCTAAAACAGGTTCCAACGCCAGCGCTCGGCACCTGCCCGGCGATAACTTCACGCACAGGCACATCTTTGCCGTGCTGTTCGGCAAATTCATCCAGATAGGTCAGGCTAGTAAAACTGGTCCAAGGGCGTTCGAAGGGGTAAACAGGGATTTGAATCAAATCTTTGCGTTCAACCAGATAGTTGAACAACCTCAGCTCCATCGGCGAAATAACATCTTCAGCATCATGCAGAATAAATCCTGAAAACTTAAAATTGGCACTCTGCTCAAACTGAAGGATTGCATCGAGTACGTTGTTCAGGCAGTCGGCTTTGCTGGTTGGGCCTGGCCTTGCACAGACAACTTTATGAATATTGGGAAAGCGTGCACACACCTCGTCAACATCGCGCTGGGTGTCTGGGTCATTTGGATAGGTGCCGACAAAAATATGGTAGTTCTCATAATCCAGCGTTGTAGCGGCTAGCTCTGCCATATTGCCTATTACGCCGGTCTCGTTCCAAGCGGGGACCATGATCGCCAGCGGTTTTTCGTCAGGCTTATAGAGTTCTTTGTGGCTGAGATGCTTATGCTTTTTGTAGGTCGTTAAGCTTCGCCAAATACGTCTGGACCAGTAAACAACGTCGATAAAAAGATCATCAACACCGCTGATAAGCATCAGTATTGCTAAGGTTATCGCAATAATCTTTATGCCATAAAGATATGTGGTAAATGCATCAACCATCCAATCCATTAAAAACCCCAAAGTGATTTCAAAGTGGTGCAGAGCCGTAACTGAGCAGGTGACGTGGGCGTATCGTTGATCTATAGGCGGTTCTTATGCGTTTTGCTCACTCACAGATAAAATTTTTAGATTCGGCAAATCTTAGGTATAAAAAAACCGCCAGATGGCGGGCACAATGCAGCGCTCCCCCTGATTACCACCAACTCTTTGCTGGTTGCACAACGTGTCTACTCGCAGCCGCTGCAACAGGGATGAATAATTTGGAGGAAAAGATGTGAGCTACACATAGCAGTGTCTCGTTTACCCGCTATATATCTAGCTGCAAACTACTATAAAATATCAATAAAGTAAATTTAGGAATTTTCCACAGTTATTGGTTTTTTAATACAGCACAATAACTTATCCCCTGTAACAGAGAACGACAGAGATATATCAACGAGCGTATTTCCTACAGCAAAAAGCCCTAACTTCCATCAGGGCTTAATCAGAATAATAGACTTGAGGTAATCTTCAGCGTGGCATATCTGGGGGTTATTTTAAGATCCCCACCCAACCATGTATCGCCATATACACGCCAACTAAGCCAATAAGAGCACTCGATAAATAAGGCGCCTTTTGTGCGAGCGAGTTAAATCCATGCCACCGCTTTTGTACTTGTTTCACCCCCACTGCAGCGCCGACACCAACGGCAACTAATGTCAGTGCAAGGCCAATACTGAAACAGACGACCATCGTGGCGCCCAGCGTCAGTGCTTTCAGTTGGATACAGATAAGAAGTACGGTAATAGCCGCAGGGCATGGAATTAGCCCGCCCGTCAGACCAAATAGCAGAATTTGCCCATTAGTCACCGAGCTATTTGCAAACCGCTTTTTGATATCATTGGCATGGGCCAAGGCGTGAGCATCTTGGTACTCTTTGCTTCCTTGCAGCAAACCATCAAATTGATGGTCGTGGTCATGGTCATGGTCATGGTCATGGTCATGGTCATGGTCATGGTCATGGTCATGGTCATTCTGATCGCCAGACTCTGTATTTGCCAACCAATTTTTTTCACCTTTCCACGTTCGCCAAAACATCCAAACGGCGGTGGCTAAAATGATAATGGCTGATATCAACTGAAGCCAAGGTTCAACAGACTGCGCGGTAAACTTCTGGCTCACATACATCCCACCAAATGCGATTAACCAAACAATAGTGGTATGAGAGAGCGTTGCCGCGAGCCCGAGCATAACAGCCTGCCGAACCGTACCTTTAATGGCAATAATAAATGCAGCCATCATCGTTTTTGAGTGGCCAGGCTCTAATCCGTGTAACGCCCCCAAAAGGATCGCGCTAGGGATAAAAAACCACGCATTACCTTGCTGAAACAGTGACGTAAAATCGTTCATGATAATAATTCTTACTATTACGGGTGCAAAAAAGCATACTACCCCCCAGTATCAAATACTACCCCCCAGTATAAATGAAGTGCTATATTGAGCACTTAAGAATGTTATGAAGGTGTTGCTGTGTCACATACGATTAGAGATAAAAAAAAGCTGAAAGCCAGAACCAGCAAGCTTCAAGGGCAAGTTGCAGCGCTCAATAAAATGCTCGACGAACCCCATGAATGCTCAGCCGTATTACAGCAGATTGCTGCTATTCGCGGTGCGGTGAATGGATTGATGCGCGAGGTGATTAAAGGCCACTTGACTGAACATATTGTGCATCAGGACAACGAGGGACAGCGCCAAGAAGATCTCGACGTTGTGTTAAAAGTACTGGATTCCTATATCAAATAACGCCAGATCAAATAAATTGAGCCTTCGCTCTAAGAAAGCTCTCTTGATGATCAGATATAACGCTCAAATCCCTGCGCGTGTTTGACTGGCATAAACTCAGTTATCTCATACTGCGCAACCCCTGCGCGATGAAAAGGATCCTCCTCGATCAGAGTTTCTAACTCAGTTCGAGTCATTCCCTTTGCCAGAATCACTCCGCCCGTTCTTGGCTCTTTCGGCCCTGACGCAATAAAATACCCTTTCGAATAACAGGTATCTAAAAACTGTCGATGTTCGTTCAGACACGCTTCTACGTCGACAAGGGGTTTTACGTACGATAAAGAAACAATAAACACGCTACCTCCAACTCAATGAATCACATGAACAATATTGCTTTCAGTAGCTAGCGTAACGCACCGGTAATAGTGTGAATTGATACATGTCATGAAAGCTGATGGTGTTATTTGGTGGTATCAAAGATCTAGCGTCATTTTTATCATTCTGCGACAGCACAATAAAAATATATTAGGAGTGATCAGGCAAGGCGAATTTTAGACACAAAAAAACCACCTTTCGGCGGCCACGCCACTGCTTTATAGATTTGATTATTCGAGTAAATTCTCTTGGTACTAGGGACGAGACTTGAGCTCGTACAGCCTTACAGCCGGCAGTTTTTAAATCACTCTAAATTTTTAAGTATTTCATATATATAAATACTTTTATCACCAATAGGCTGGTAGAAATCATCTTTTAAAATCAATTTAATAAAAGTAGCACATGGCCAATATTACTCATCTGCTTCCCTTTCCTTTCGGCTAGCCCCCAAAAGGTTTTGCATGCTGCATCCCTGAACACACTTTCTTGACGGTCAGCCCTGTGCCAAGAGCGGACATTTATAATTTCTAGTTTACTTATCAATCTCGAGTAGGTCACTGCATCTGGAAAAATCAGGCCTGTTTAAAGCGAGTTTTGCAGCGCTCGATATAACATACAGATTTAGTTAGTTTGGTGCTGTTTGTATATCGAAACTTATTTAGTACTATATTTTAATACAATAAATGGTAATTGCATGTTGTAGGTTACCCGGAAAACAAATTGAAGTTGAGAAGTATAGAATGAGTAAATTAGTGACAATTAGGAGAGCATCTGGGTGCGATGCTGAGACGTTAGGTGTAGTTGGACCAGCAGCTTATGCAGCGACATACCATTACCTCTGGAATGACTGCGTTGCTCTAGCTCGTCAACTTAATACATTCAGTAAATCAGCATTTTTAGCACTATTACAGCGACCTGACACAAGGGTGTGGGTTGCCGAAATCGCAGGTGAAATAGTTGGTTTTCTAACAATGATAGTCTACTCGAAGAACCCAATTACGCATGATACTAGCGGTGCAGAAATTCCGAGAATTTATCTACTTCCTGGAAGTCAAAAAATGGGAATTGGAATGCAATTACTGAATACAGCACAAGAACATGCGATTGAACTCAAACTAACGCATATGTGGCTTGATGTGATGGAATCTGCAACAGCAGCGAGGAATGCCTATTATAAATGGGGTTTTTCAGAGATAGGGCGTAAAGATTTTCCTCATAAAGTCAAAGCGGACTTATCTAAAATGATTGTCCTTAGTATAAAACTTGATGCTAAAGGTAATAGAATATATATGTGAATACGGTAATTTCTGCTTTTCGCTCTTGAGGGACAACCATACTCAAATCTCCCACACTGCAGGAGATTTGAGTATGAACACGTCACCGTGGAACAAAGACCGTATCATCGGCCAAAAAAGACCGCTTCAGATATCTCATATCTGGGGGATCCGAATCAGACTTGAACTGGAAGGGAAAACGCGCGATCTGGCCCTGTTCAACATGGCTTTGGACAGTAAGCTACGTGGCTGTGATCTAGTTAAACTCAAAGTATCAGATGTTGCATATGGCAGTTCTGTTTCAAGCAGAGCGACGGTGTTGCAACAGAAGACCGGTAGCCCAGTGCAATTTGAGTTAACTAAAGGGACAAGAGAAGCTGTTGCCGCATTGATAAAGCTTGGCAATCTGCACAGTAAAGACTACTTATTCAAATCCCGGATTGGTTCTTGCCAACATATATCAACCCGGCAATACAACCGAATTTTTCATGGGTGGGTAGCAAAGCTTGGTCTCGAAGATTCGCTGTACAGCACACATTCCATGAGAAGAACAAAACCTTACCTGATAAGAATCTTCGTGTGATACAACTCCTGCTAGGTCATAAGAAACTGGAAAGCACAGTCCGATATTTGGGCATTGAAGTCGATGATGCATTAGAGATTTCTGAGTCGATTGAAGTTTAAGATTGTCGGGGCTGCAACAGCAGCCCTGTGCCAGGAACGGACGTTTGTGGTTTTAGCAAGACACCTATGATGTGGCCAGTTTTTGTGGACCAGTTCAAACCCAATGAAGAGAAGGTCAGCCGCTCTTAAGACGCTTGATGCTATTACCTTACCTGGAGTCTTTCATTGCATCCTGCTTCCCGGGATTGCATTGCTGTTTTGTCCCGGGAAGATAAAATTTTCCCGACCGGTCTGGATTGGTTCCGCCCGGACAACCCGCCCGGCCCGGAGCAGAAACAGTATTACTACCGTCTGATCCGTTGCCTCCATCAGAATAATTCCCGCCATTCCCGCCATTCCCGCCATTCCCGCCATCAGCAGCATTTACAGCAGATGCGCATATGATAAAAAAAAGCGCAAAAACACGCCAGATCATAAAAACTCCATTGTTTAACAATCAAATGTTCAACCTAGCCCCCATTGTAGGGCATGTCAAAGGATTAGGTCCGCTCCTCGCTCGATGCAGACCAGACAGTAACTTGATCTGTCCGCTTCGTGCTGTGAGTTCCACGTGCCAGTCCGTTCTGTGCCAAAAGCAGAAGTTGGAATGCCGGAGACTCTCTGATAGTGGATCGGTAGTTTTGTAGGGATGATAACGCTGACATTAAGATGGTAATGGGGTACGCTCAATTTGCACCGGGTCGTCTCAACGAAGCCATCCACTTTACCTCCTCTTAACAACATGGATTGAATGACGTTATGGAAAATAAATACAAACATGACAAAGCGTCGCTGGCAGCAGCTACTGATATAGAGGAGTTAGTCTTGAAGTTATACGCAAGTTAAGGCTAAACTGGAAAAATAAGTTTTGGTTACTGCGCTCCTCATAAGTCAGTTAACTTTGTGAACTTTCGAAGAGAAGAAATTAATCTCTAATCTCAAAAAAATACAAGGTTCTTAATAACAAGAAGGATATCCATATGGAATTACTAAATTCGATTGATTGGTATCTAACGAAAATAAATAATGCGCAGGCAGCATTACTTGAAACCCCACCGCCCGCAAACATTGAACACTTAAGATTTAATCATGGCGTTTACATTGAGTCTATATTTTCACTAATAGATTACATGAAAGATAATAATAATTGCATACAGGAAGATATCAAAATAACAATAGGCAGTAACCTTTTCTATTTTAGGACGCTAAGGAATTCAATTGTACACCGTGGATTTGATCTTAGCACTAGAGGCACCGTTGTTAATGGAAATACACGAGTATTAACGCCAGACAATGTTATCGGCAAGGGAGTGTTACTCCCAACACCTGTAGAGCCGTTGCTATTAAAAGCAACAATGCAACTGGATATCGTAATGAGATCAATGCTAATCCTAAAGCTCAACAGTCTTGGAGCTTTAGATGAAAAAGAAATAGATGAGGATGTTGAATTTGAAAAACATTGTTCATTGATAGGAAATGATAATCACATACCCTTATTCGTAAAAGAGATGTATATGAAAAACATTGAAGAAATAAAGAGAGGTTTGAATTTTACAGGAATAAATAGAGATAGAATCAATAAGTTAAAAGATAAGTTATCACCAGTCAATACATTGATATCGTTTTCAAAAATATAAAGTTTCATATAAATAATATTAAAAAGCACGCATATGACGGCTGCTTGGAGATTAACTGATAATATGCGAACATCTTCTTCTCAATCAATTAGTAAGTACTCCTAATCGAGTGTGGGCAGCCCAATTGTTAAACCAGTGGCGATTCAACTGCGAACTTCCGCTGTTCGCTCACAGCGGACCTTTGGCTCAGTTAACTTGTCCGCTCCGTGCCATAAGCGGACGGTTCAACAATGTGCTGCGCTAATGTAGATAATCAATCGAACGGATAGCATTCGTATGACATACTGTTATTTTTAGCTGCTTTTTGAATCTTAGTATGGTTATGTTAGGATTAATACCCACTTAGCTATTTTAAATATGACCGTGTCTTATCTACTTATTGTAAAGAGGAATGCTAAATGAAAGAACAACAAATGGATGATATTAGTAACGATATACTTATTGATCTCGAAAAGAGACTAGGCGATATGGTTTCTTGCTTTACAACAGTAATAACAAAGATAGAACCCGGTGATTCAAGAGAACCTCCAGGAGATTTGCATGGTACGGGATCATATATTAAAGTTGATGAAAATAGGTATTTGTTGACATGTGCACATGTCGCTAATCATATTCGCGATGCTAAACTTTGTGCTACATTCCATGGCGCTGAGATTGCTTTTTCACTTCCTAATCCTTTTTCAGCACTTGAATATCCTGCTGATATTGGACTTACAGTCATTACTGAAAATACATGGAATCTTGTCAAACACGCTGCTCAAACTATCAATTTGGATCTTTTTTCCACTGAACACTCTCCTATAGATAATGAATTAATGTATGTAATGGGAAACCCAGGTGAGTTATCAAGAATTTGGCCTGCTTTTATTGAAAAGAATACAGGAGAGGTTCAAGAGCCAGGGATACAACATTACACATCAATATCAGTGATGTGCAAAATTCAAGACTATTTTGATCCAGTACTTAACGAAGAAATTCCTAAACCTCTTGAAGATATGCATTTTTTACTACCCTACACGCCAGAACATTCAACCTACATGAATAATGAAAATGATAGTATCTTACCTAGAGCTCCTGGTTTAAGTGGATCTCTTGTATGGAATACTAGATATCGAGAAATTACCAATAAAGGTGGTGTTTGGAAACCTTCTGATGCGCGAGTTACAGGTATTGTTTGGGGTAATTCTACTAAAGCAGGAGTACTTGTAGTGACACCAGTTGAATACATAAAGGAACTAATACGAATAACTCGTGAAAATATTAATGCTGGCAAACCATATTATGCGCCCCCAAATAACTAGCTTTATATGGAAATGAAAAATTCACATTATTGAATACACTTAGCTAACCGATACCAAGCTGTAATTAGCGATATGTGTGCAGTAGATCGCTAATTTATTCTCATTTTTGCTCACAGCGGAACTTGAGCTCAGTCAGCTCGTCCGCTTCTCGCTCTTAGCGGACTAACACCTTTCTGTATCCCGATGCAGAACTGGGCGCTTACTTAGCAAACGCTATGGGCAACTCTGAAAACCGCTTTGTGTGGGCTGGCGAAAGCTTACTTCGTTTAATCTGCCAGTCCTTCATGATCCCTTGCCCTGTAAACAAAATCTTGCCCCTACCCTTATTGTTTATCTCATCGAGAACCTTCATCAGCGCCTCACTCTTTGGCTTTAGCCCCAACACATCATACAGATTAAGCTGTGACACGCCCTTATCGCAAAATTCCCCAAGCATGATCCCGCCTTTTGATACCGATTAGCCGTCTGCCAAATCTTATCTAAACATGACAATACGTGTTTGACGATGTCTCGAGTGTCATTTGCGGGTATTTCTAATTGTGAGGATGCTAAGTTACTGTAGTACCTCATCAATCCCAGTAGATCTAAGTGATTTGGATAGTCGTCTGCCAACACCTCACAACTATAACCACAACCTTATTAAGGAATTGTTAAGTTTTAACTTGTAAACTTTATACTCTTAGCTTCAAAGGGTATGACAATGACAAAATTCTCTAAGCTACAAATACGACTCCACTGGCTCACACTAGTCTTAATTGCTGTTACTTATGCCGCTATGGACCTGCGTGGCTGGTTCCCCAAGGATTCAAATGCCTATCTTGCTATGAGAGCAACTCATTACAACGCAGGTGTGTTCGTATGGCTACTTATGTTCTTTCGTTTGGGGCTGAAGCATAAATACAAAGATCCGAATATTGTTCCACAACCACCACGTTGGCAAATGTACACAGCTAAGCTCATGCATATTGCGCTCTATGCAATCTTCCTTGCTTTACCCATGCTCGGCATTGCTTTAATGGCCTATGGTGGCAAATCATGGAGCTTGCTAGGTTTTACCATTTCGCCTTTTGTGACAGCTGATGGCGGAGTAAAAACAACAATAAAAGATATCCATGAAATACTCGCCAATGCTGGCTATTTCTTAATAGCATTTCATGCCGCTGCGGCGTTATTTCACCACTACATACAAAAAGACAACACGCTCTTGAGGATGATGCCGAATAAAAAGGCTCAGTAACAAACGGCAAGAGCTATCATTAGTGGCACAGCACCTTAATCCACTGCTGTGCCCCTTCCAACTATTTCTCACCGTGTTACTTCCGCTCGGCGAGTTTTATCATCGCTGTATAACCGCCATTTCTCTGGCGACGAACGTATCATCATTAACACGGCTTATACACATACCGACAGGTGCCTAAAATTGATCCTACCCGCGAATAGTGGACACGCGACTAAGTGAGTAAACTCTCAAGTAAGAGGTTACTCATGACAAAACCAGTATCAACCAGCAAAAAGCCCCGTAAGCAACACACACCTGAATTCCGCCAGTAAGCCATGAAACTCGCGGAACGTATTGCCCGTGAATTCTGTCTTTATGAATCACAGCTTTATACCTAGCGCAGCAAGCTGAAAAATGCACATTCCTCTTCCGAACGTGAGCAGGAAATGTCTGTTGAGATTGCCCGCCTCAAACGGCAACTGGCGGAGCAGGCCCTGGAAAATGTCATTGTTCACATGGACCGTGGCGGACGATGGATTACTAGGCTCTGCTGAAACGGCACAATCCGCGGGGAAGTATGAGCGCGAAAGGTTGCTGTAATGATAATGCCTATGTGGAAAGCTTCTTTCATTCGCTGAAAGTGGAATGTATCCACGGAGAACGCTTTGCCAACTGGGAAATAATGCGGACGACGGTGTTTAGTTATATCGAGTGTGATTACAATCGCTGGCGTCGCCATAGCGCGTATGACGGTCCCAGCCCGGAACAATTTGAAAACCAGAACCTCGCTTAGAGCTGTGCCCACATTACGTGGGTAGGTAGGATCAAATAACAAAGCCAATCGTTAAATCTGCGCTGTCGGGTCATTGTCAGGTGAGTGTCAGGCCAAAGTCGTGTTAAAAAGAACAACATTGGTCAAACTAGATATGTGTTTAAAACAATCATGGTGGCTAAAATGACTAACAGCATTAAAAGGTTCCGTCTTGCTCGCGGATGGTCTCAAGAACAGTTAGCGGAAATCTGCGCATTAAGCGTTAGAACCATTCAGAGATTAGAAAATGGAGATAACGCAAGCTTAGAGACACTCAGTGCCCTCGCGGCAGCTTTTGAAATTAATATTTCTGAGCTAGCAAATGAATCTCAGCCGTTGACTGAAACGAGCCAAGCTGCAGATGACAAAATCAATGCTGCTAGAGAGCGAGTTGAGGAAGAGCAAAAATTTTTCCGTTCACTTGTTTCTGCGCTGATCGTCTGCGGTGTGTTAGTAGTTATAAATCTCGTCACTCCACATACCACATTCTGGTTTATATGGCCTGTAGGCATATGGTTAGCATTCATTGTTGTTAAGGGGATTCGCGTTTTTTTACTGCGAAATTGGATCATTCAGTGGAAGCAAAAACGACTCCAGCGCCTATTGAAAAGATAATCAAGAGTGTGCATCTGTAACTTACCTCAAATAGAAAACCTCATTATATGGATGTCTATTTAGTGGGCGCTATATACGAAAAAGGCCACATAGGATTGTGGCCAGCTAAACTACTTATTTAAGTTTAAATCTTAGGCTTAGATTTTTACCATTTTTTCTCTAAGCGCAATGCGTAGTAATTCAACAGACCATATCCATAAGCAGGTTCCTAGGACCTCAGATATGATTTCGTCTGCAGGCAGATGAATAACCGCTGGTGATAGCCCAAGTATCGGAAGCATAATCCCGTGACAGATAACAGCAAAAAGAATACCAAAAACAATACCCTGAAGCATCGTAATTCTAGGAAATATTTCGGCAACTACGCAATAAAAAACAGTCGCGGCAATAGAAAAAACAATATGTACAAAATTCCCCCCCCAGTACACCAGTTGATCAGAATAACTATAAACAAGTGAGTGCCAATCAATGCCCATATCAGTCAGCATCTGTACAGGAGGAGCAATACGATCGGGGGTTCGAGGAGGAAGAATATCCTCCGTTCCAGACTTAACAAATGCCGAAATGATCCCCGTTATAACCCCTATGGCTAAGGCTATAAAATAATGACGATTTTGTTTTGGTGTTGTCTCAAGAAGTTTAATTGACATACTAAATCCTCTGTTAATCCTTGTAATGATTATTTAACATCGAAAAGATTAACAAAGCATATACTTTAGTTAATTAAGGTTAATTTTAAGAAAAATCTTCTATTATATATTTCGCTTACAATGCTACTGGGTGGCTAAATCTACCACCTAGTTATTACGGTTAACTCGAGAGCCCCATTCAGCTTAGCTATCTCCAGTTGTTGAAAGCCCCCCACCTGTTACCGATGCTACATGGAGATGATCATGCGATTGGACAGCATACAACCCGCTCTAGCTTATCCCTTCATCACTGAGTAATATGCTGAAATCTGATGATAGAGCAAGCAACGAAGAAACCAACTCAGAAAGCCACTACAACTTAATTGTTAAATAATACTAATCTATGAAAAAACCTCAACTCTTTTGTTAGTGCAAGCAGCTTTGAACATTCAGCATAAAGACAATGAACTAAGCAGTAGCAATGATATTTAGAAAGTATATTGCAATTAAATACAATACTTTACAAACATTCAACATCCACTAATGACGCAGATCAATAGTCCAATAAATTTGATATTTTAAGTGTTGCACAAACAGAAATACCCATTTATAGGTATATAACCTTGTGTCGCTTAGTTTCCCTTAACTTGAGACTTTAATTGATAGGTCTTCCACTGCATCAAATCGGAGCAGTGGATTTTTTTTGGACATGGAGTCCCATTGGATGAAGCATAAACAACTATATCTAACCTCGAATAGCTACGTGAAAGTTGTCTGTTCAGAACCAGCTAAGGTTCTGCTAATCAATGATAAGTACTACGATCGCTTTAGCCAGGATAGTTGGCCAAATTACCATGGAGGTTTTTTTTCCTACTTTCCTGCAATAATCGAAGTACCCTATGAAGGAATTTGGAATATAGTTATTGAACCCCATTTAACTGGGCGATCACTTCCAACAATTGGTTTGACTGTCATACCACGTGATGATAATCAAATTTTAGATTGAGATTTGAAAGCAATACATGACCAGAGCTTCCATAAGGAAGCTCATACTCAGAAATGAATAACGATAATAAACATATATTATTAATGAAAAAACGTTAGGAAATTTAGATGCATTGTTCACAAGAATATCACATCTAAGTTATTTCTTGTACATGTCTTATTATTCTTCTTATTTGATGTAAGCCAACATAGTCTCTTTTTAGTAACTTACTCTTCGAGCTATTGTAATAAATTTGGATAGGTGAATTAGGCATTTGAGCAAGCATAACAAACCACATGCCGATGCCAGAGAAAAAAATTACTAGCATCAAAATAATTGGGATAATCTTTCTCATCTATAACGTATTCTGGAAAATTTTAGAATCCCATTATACAACTTAAAAACTAAACACTTTCAAACAAGAACTATAACTCATCGTTACTTATGTGATTCTAATGGAAAAAATACTAACTCCTAAACAATGCATAGTGAGATCATTTTATTCTTGTTACAAAATGCTGCTGTAACACTAGATTTGTAACAATTAAAAAAAGTAGAGCAGTAAAAACTATACATGATGGGATTATTCTCATATCATTGTAATGATACAATATAACATATCAGGATAATTCAACCTAAAATGAAGTTTTTTATAGTTAAAATCACTGTTTTGTTACTTATTTGCTTTACGTTGCTTACCTTTACTGTCTTTGGTTTATGCCTTTTGAATCACAAGAAGTGCTGTCGTTCCGCTACTAAAATTCTAGAAAATAGAATTCCACTAGCTAATAGAGCATTACGGCGTATATGCACAAACCGTTTAAATACACGATTAACTTGAAATCAATTGTGGTGGCCTTAAACTCTCTATGTTGAAAGCGATGGCCCACCATAATAAGACTCTCAATTCTTTATAGTGAATCATCAATAGGAATTATTTAATCGAGGATATATTCAAACCATCAGAAATTTAGTTACGAACTTTGGCAGGCATCCTGCCAAATTCATTCTGATATTGGCTATAATAAACCGTTCCGAAGTTCCATTAATCAAAAAACCCGCCTAAGCGATGTTTGATTTTGTAAGCTGTGTTACGAACTGACCACTCTTATCAGAATATCAGCGTTTTTACGTACGTAAAGCTATTAAAAAACCTTTTTGGTTCTCTATCATTTCGCACCTAACGGTCCATTTCTTGCGAACATCCAATGCCATCAGCAAATCTCCGCCAATACCTTCATCTTTTTGTAGCAGCTTCCCAATATGGCCATCTGAGCAACTATGCTGCTTGGCTAACGCCATGAACGTTTTAAAGAGCAGGCGCGAACTAGATATATAACTGATGAAGAGTATGCAGCGCTTTATTGTGTGGCTCCAGATATTGTCAAGGTTGCGATGGAGTTAGCTTATCTATGCTGTGCACGGCAAGGTGACATATTAGAAATGAAGAAAGGCCGACTCATAGACCGAGGATTTTAATCCAGCAGAGCAAGACAGCCGTATCACAAATCAAGGCATAGACAGATCGCTTAAGAACTGCAATCGATCTAGCAGACAAATTGCCTCTATCCTCAGGCATGGTGAGTATTTTTGTACTCCACCAGCAATCTGGTTCACGTTATACCCGAGATAGCTTCAATGCACACTGGATGAAGGCAAAGAAAGCAGCGGCAGTGAAATATTCAGAATTAGACTTTAACTTCACCTTCCATGATTTGAAGGCAAAAGGGATTTCAGATCTGGAGGGAACGTTAAGTGATAAGCAGGCGATTTCAGGTCATAAAAATGCGACGCAAACTGCACGCTATGACAGAAAAATAGCAGTCGTTCCGGTCGTTGGTGGGCAGAAGTAACGGCAGTTAATGGCGAAAGCCAATGGTGAAAGGCGGATTTTAGACACAAAAAAACCGCCTCTCGGCGGCCACGACACTGCTTTATTGCTTTGATTATTCTAGTAAATTTCCTTGGTACCCGGGACGAGACTTGAACTCGTACAGCCTTACAGCCGAGGGATTTTAAATCCCTTGTGTCTACCGATTCCACCACCCGGGCTAAGGAAATTTGGAGGCGCGTTCCGGAGTCGAACCGGACTAGACGGATTTGCAATCCGCTACATAACCGCTTTGCTAACGCGCCAAAATCTTTAGCTTTCTAACTAAACTCGCACTTTCATGCCAGCTTTTAAATTTGGAGCGGGAAACGAGACTCGAACTCGCGACCCCGACCTTGGCAAGGTCGTGCTCTACCAACTGAGCTATTCCCGCTTAGCATTTTAGCTAGTAAACCTCACTAACTTAGCTGCTTGTATCTTCTGGCTTTTCGTCGTTGCCGTCTGATGCGATGCATTCTACTTATCTCACGAACCGCGTCAACATCATTTTTATCTCACAACGACTGTTTGCTGATTTTTAACGCATTTCGATCACGGTTCGAGCAAATCATTCCGTGCAGCGTTCAAATATTGGAACATTGACCAGAATGTCAGTACTGCCGCAATGTACAACGCGATGACGCCCGCAATGATCACATAGGTATCTGGACGCCATAACAGCCCCACTAAGGCTAGCATTTGTGCAGAGGTTTTTACCTTGCCGATCCAAGAAACTGCAACGCTGCTGCGTTTGCCAATTTCAGCCATCCACTCACGTAGCGCCGAAATAATGATTTCGCGCGCGATCATCGTTGCAGCAGGCAAAGTGATCCACCAGACGTGATAATGCTCGCATACCAGCACCAACGCCGTTGCCACCATCACTTTATCAGCAACCGGATCAAGGAATGCGCCAAAGCGCGTTGTCTGCTTCCACCGGCGGGCGAGGAAACCGTCAAACCAGTCCGTTACCGCAGCAAACACAAAAATCAATGCGCAGGCAAATGAAGCCCAGGTAAACGGAAGGTAAAACGCCACAACAAAAAATGGGATCAGGACAACGCGAAACAGAGTGAGTAAGGTCGGTATATTTAATCGCATAGCGTGAGGTAACTATCTTCCATATGTGGATATTATTTGTATGTTGCTACAATGCCCCTAGTGTTTCAATGCATTGTGGATCTTTTCTGCCAAAGCCTGTGAAATACCTGGCACTTTTGCAATTTCTTCCACGCTTGCATTCATCAAAGGCTGTAGACCACCCATGTACTTCAAAAGCGTTTGACGACGTTTTGGCCCAACACCTTCTATAGTTTCGAGAGAGCTGGTATTGCGCACTTTTGCACGTTTCTTACGATGGCCTGTAATCGCATGATTGTGAGAATCATCGCGAATATGCTGTATCAGGTGCAGTGCCGGAGAGTCAGGAGGCAATGAGAAACCCTCGCCCTCCGGTTGTAAAAACAGCGTTTCGAGACCTGCTTTACGATCGCTGCCCTTCGCGATACCCAGCAATAAAGGACGATTTTTATCCCAAGGCACATCAAGTTCGGCAAAAACGTTTTTCGCCTGCCCTAACTGACCTTTACCGCCGTCGATAAAGATAACGTCTGGAATTTTATCTTCTTCAAGTGCCTTGCCATAGCGTCTGCGCAACACCTGATTCATCGCCGCATAGTCATCACCCGGCGTAATACCGGTAATATTGTAGCGTCGATACTCAGAACGCACCGGCCCGTGCTGATCGAAAACCACACAAGAGGCAACGGTTTCTTCGCCCATGGTATGGCTGATATCAAAACACTCCATACGGCGAATGTCAGAAAGATGCAGCACTTTCTCGAGCTCCGTTAGCCGCTGATGAATAGTCGACTGTTGAGAAAGTTTGGTGATCAATGCCGTCTGCGCATTTGTTTTCGCTAATTTTAGGTAGCGAGCGCGATCGCCTCGTGGCCGTGTTTGAATATTTACCTTGCGCCCAGCAAGCTCTGAAATAGAGTCAGACAAAATATCTTTTTCAGGCAGCGTGAAATCAAGCAAAATCTCACCCGGTAGCGTACGTATTTGGCTGCCTTGCAAATAAAACTGCCCCACGAAGGTTTGCACGACTTCGCTCAGTTCAGTCCCACTAGGCACTTTAGGGAAATAACTACGGCTGCCTAATATTTTACCCTGTCGGATAAAGAGTACGTGTACACATGCCATACCTGAGTCAAACGCAACGCCAATAACATCAAGATCATCACTGTTGCCAGAAACAAACTGTTTCTCAGTAACGCGTCTTACTGCCTGAATTTGATCCCGGATCCGCGCTGCTTCTTCAAACTTAAGTGCTTTACTCGCCTCTTCCATTCGAACAATAAGTGAATCGAGCACTTGGTTATCTTTACCCGATAAGAATAAGCGAACGTAATTTACCTGCTGCTCATATTCCTCATCGCTCACCAAACCTTTAACGCATGGGCCAAGGCAACGACCAATTTGGTATTGCAGGCAAGGACGCGAACGGTTGCGATAAACGCTATTTTCGCACTGTCGAATAGGAAAAAGCTTCTGCAAAAGTGCGAGAGTTTCACGCACAGCATAGGAGTTCGGGAACGGGCCGAAATACTCCCCTTTCGCATGCTTTGCTCCACGGTGAATGGATAACCGAGGATGATTGTCAGCGCTGAGGAAAATAAGGGGATAGGATTTATCATCGCGCAACAATACGTTATAGCGCGGCTGATAGAGCTTTATATAATTGTGTTCAAGCAGCAAAGCCTCTGTTTCCGTATGGGTCACGGTAACATCTATCTGGGCGATATTTTTAACTAACGTTTCCGTCTTGCGACTTCCCACGTTTTGGCGAAAATAGCTCGATAGACGTTTTTTGAGATCTTTGGCCTTGCCGACATAGATAACCGTCTCAGTGGCGTCATACATACGATAGACGCCGGGCTGGTTGGTCACCGTTTTTAGAAACTCTACAGAATCAAAACGTTCAGTCACTGTTTAACAGGTTCTCTGCATTGCACAATCCATGGCGAATTGCTAAATGAGTCAACTCGACATCACCGTTAATATTGAGTTTGCTAAACATACGATAGCGGTAGCTATTTACCGTTTTCGGGCTCAAATTGAGCTGTTCAGAAATCTCCGTCACTTTGCTGCCTTTAGTGAGCATCAGCATAATTTGGAGTTCGCGTTCAGATAAGCACCCAAACGGCGAATCTGTCTGCGGCGTCAATTGGCTCAACGCCATCTGCTGTGCGATATCAGACGCAATATAACGTTGCCCAGAATGAACGGCTCGTATGGCGTTCACCACCTCTTGCGGCGCGGCACCTTTGCTTAAGTATCCAAATGCGCCAGCCTGCATAACCTTCGCCGGCAACGGATTTTCCGTATGAATAGTCAGCATAATAACTTTGACGTCAGGGTTATAACGCAATATTTTACGCGTTGCCTCAAGTCCGCCAATGCCTGGCATATTCATGTCCATTAATACGATATCTGCGCTGTTACTGCGGCACCATTTGACAGCATCTTCGCCACATTGTGCTTCACCAACAACTTTGATCCCTTTGATATCTTCAAGAATGCGTCGAATCCCTGCGCGCACCAGTTCGTGGTCATCAACAAGAAGAACGCTGATCAAAGAAAAGTCTCCCCAAAGAAGGAATTAATGACATGTTTTTATTGCCAGTAAGCTTCGATAATACTGTTTTTTTAAGCAAGAATGAATAGTTTAATCACTTAATACTGATTTTATCTTCCTAAAGATACAAGGTTCTATTTCTCAACCCTAGTCATGCGCAAAAAGCGGCTTAGTCAGTGAATAGATACAAAAAACACGGCCCTTTGATATCCATTAAAATCAATAAGTTAATAATAACTCAACATTAACAACATCTTTGTATAATTAAACGTAAACAAGTCGTGAAGTTAATAGTTTTTTTGCTAAAACATACTCTTTGACCTAACAGAAAATATCGTTTTAATAATGAAAACTATTAAGAACAATAACAATTTGAATATATTTCACCCACGCCGAACAAACATTAACCGTTTGAAACTATTTAACTCTCCCCTGCGAGTAAAAGTTAAAACCCCGCTTTGATAAAAGCGATCGCTCTCATGCATCCTCAAAGTTTTTAACCTGTGGTATACTCTGCAGCTTAAAAAAATCCGTCCTTGATGAGCAGCTCTTCCCATGCATTGATCCATTTAACTTCATCAAGGGCAAAACATTCCATTAAAGGTACAATATGAGCAACGTAGATTTCTCAACCGAATCCACTATCGAAACTCTGGCCAATGAAGTCGCGTGCTTAAAAGCCACTCTGACCTTCATGTTAAAAGCCATGGGCCAAGCCGATGCGGGTAAAGTGATTATTAACATGGAAAAATTTGCGGCTCAGCTCGAAGATGCCTCTCAGTCAGAGTCTTTCAAGCACGCTATTTGCCAGATTAAACACGCTTACCGTCAATAATCTGCTTAGATTTGGCTTGCACCTTGCTGTAAGCCAAATCTTGTACTGTTTTGTCCCTGAATAGTTCTCCGTCTTGCTTTATTATGCAATGATACTGCTTAAATATATAAGTATGAGCGTGACTAACAATGGGATTGTTGTTCAAAGCGTTACTAGGTGCATTCGTTGTTTTGCTGATTGCTATTTTGGCTAGAAGTAAAAACTATTATATTGCTGGCTTGATCCCTCTTTTTCCTACCTTTGCGCTGATCGCCCACTACATAGTTGGTACAGAGCGTTCTATTGAAGCACTTCGTTCAACCATCATCTTTGGGGTATGGGCCATCATTCCCTACTTTATCTACCTTCTGTCCCTCTATTTTCTGATAGCACATCTGCGTCTCTCATTCTCCCTCATAATCGCCGTATTCTGCTGGGTTGCCTCTGCCTGGGCCTTAGTAACGTTGTGGAACAAATTTCATGGCGTTGGATAATCACCTTCGCTAGTTTTTTTATCGTCAATAAAATCAAGTATCTTATGACTAAGGTTAATGTTTTGATGCGAGTTAGGAGCCATTATGTTAATTAAAACTTAGCTAAAGGAGCTTGACGATGGAGCCTCTCTACGGATTTGTCATTCTGTCACTCGCCATTCTTACCGTTAGTTTATTTGCATATTCCCGCAGAGGCGGGATATACGCGATATTCAGTTGCTTAGGCATGGTGATCCTTGCCGCTGCTCTTTACTTTGCTGCATTTTATATCTCCGATGGGGCTGAACTAACTGCAGGAATAGCCACCTTATTATCGCCAATTGCAGGCGCACTTATCGTGTTCACCACCAGTTATGCAGTACGCGAGCAGAAGCAATGAAAAGATATCTCAGCTAGAAGAGCCTTTCGGCAAAGGGCGATTTTAGATTTGTGACATGTGATGAAAATACATAGAAGAAGATACAAATAACAAGGCCACCTTGCGGTGGCCTCTTTTGTGAACTTATGCCCCATCCCGGCGCTTATCTCCGGCACTCGCTCTCGGCGGTGTTAGCTCTTTAACGGGGCAAAATCACTATGTCATAATACCGCGAGTTATAATTAGCAATTATTGCTATCGCACTTAGTAATTAGTGCGCTAATGGATTCACTGCTTGCACTCATGACCATAACATCAATAAATTACGTTCAATTCCGGCGCTTATCTCCGGCACTCGCACTTTGCGGCGTTAGCTCTTTATTTGAACGCCAACGCACTATATAGACACTTGGCTAAACACTCTATGAACAAAGGATGATGATTTCTATTGATGCATTCTTATACTTAGTTATTGAGCTTAATTATCTGAATAATTGATATAAATTTTATCTCTATTTTCTAACAAGCATTCATATAACAACTTTTAAAAAAAATCAGACAAACCTAGCAACATAAATTAACCGTTGACATGTTTTTATATACAGTATTTGTTTTTAATTCCCGATAAAATGCAGCGACTGCAGAAAATAACTTTTCTACATATGAACTCATACATATAAATATTTAAACAACTACTTTTTGAAGGAAACAAAAATGGATAAACTCACCTGGTTCAATAATGTTGAAGATCGAACCCATCCATGGGAAGGCATGGGGCTAACTTGGTTAACCACTGCGCTTAACGTTCCCAATGTTAGTGCTGCCGTTGATTTCTACACCAATTCGATGGGGATGGTGGCTATTGCAGAACTGGAAGACGATAATGGAGAAATGTTATTCGCACGCATTCGCTATCGTGGAACCAACTTTACGATAAATAAGGAAGGCTGGGACTCTGACTTAAGCAGCCCACAAACATCAGGTTCCCCAACACCGTTCATTTTCTATATGTACGTTGATGACACAGTGGCGTTGGTGGAAGCAATGAAACAAGCTGGCGCCAGTTTGCTGAGTAAGCCAACTGAAATGTTCTGGGGTGATTTAAAAGCACGCGTGAAAGATCCCTTTGGCTTTATCTGGGATATTGCACAGAAAATATAAGAGCCATGCTTTGGCTCATCGTCGCCACTATAATGTGAAAGTGGATAAATGGGTCTACAGCTTGATAAGACTTAACAAAAGTCCGCTCATTGCGGATTTTTGCTATTCAACGCGATAAACATCAGGATGTTCCATCGTTGCTGCCTCATGATATATATCATCAAGCCATTGAGGTATTTCATCTTCGGCAATGAAATCAGGAATAATCACATCATATATTCGCGAACACTTATATTCCGCGCCTGAAACATTAAAAAGCAAATATCCCGTCTGACTTCTTTTAACACCGATAAGACGACCAAATACATTGAATATCATCATAACAATCCCTCTAGCTCACACTGCCTTCAGGCATAGTAGCGCTGTTGCCCGAAGAAACTAGGCTGGTAGATTGCGATCTGGTCATACAGATAGGGTTAGCGCTGGCACAAAACCGCTGTCGCCACTTTGTCGCCATCACTGATTTAAAATTAAGAAGGGTTATCGAAGAAAATTATTTAGATTTTTGATATTGAAGGTTTTGTTGGTGGGTCGTGGCGGGTTCGAACCGCCGACCAATTGATTAAGAGTGGCTAGAACCACTCATAACTCATTGTTTTAACAGGTGCTAACCGCATTCACACTGTGCCATACCTGTATATATCACCATATAAACTATCTATCGCATCGTGTGGTCACGACACATAAACGACACAGAGAATTGCCGCAGCCCACTTCATCGGGTTTTCTACAGTTTCGCGATTTTGCCTAACTTTTAACACCAACTAACTGGCCAATATCTTTCAATGCCTTTCTTGATTATCCCATCAACATTGTCCAATCTGTAAGACTAAACTGATATTAGGTGAGTCTGAAAATGCTTTGTAGAGTTTTGAGTGTAGCTTTTTTGTTAACTATCAGCGTGTCAGCTTATGCTGCACCTCAGTTTGTTGTAGCTCACCGTGGTGCTAGCGGGTACCTCCCTGAGCATACATTACCAGCGAAGGCATTAGCCTTTGCTCAAGGAGCTGACTATCTCGAACAAGATTTGGTCATGACAAAGGATGACCAGCTATTAGTTCTTCACGGATTAGTTTTAGATAATGTCACAGACGTGGCGACTCGTTACCCTGATAGAGCAAGAAAAGATGGTCATTTTTATGCCATAGACTTCACTCTTGCTGAAATTAAAGCTTTAAAGGCAACCAACTGGTTTCATTACGTCGATGGGAAAGCCACTCCCGGATTCAAAGATAGATTTCCTATTTTCAAGTCAGATTTCCATATGCATTCTTTCCAAGAAGAGATTGAATTCATCCAAGGCTTAAATTTTTCAACAGGAAAGAATGTCGGCATTTTCCCAGAGATTAAAGCGCCTTGGTTTCATATGAAAGAAGGAAAGGATATTACTGCTAAAGTCCTCTCCGTTCTAAAAGAATATGGCTACACAACTAAAAATGATAATGTATATTTGCAATGCTTCGACCCCAATGAACTGAAGCGCATTAAAACAGAGTTAGGACCTCGTCTTGGCGTAAATGTTAAGCTAGTTCAATTAATTGCCTATACAGACTGGAATGAAACTAAAGAGAAAAAACATGGTCAATGGATAAACTATAACTATGATTTGATGATGAAACCTGACAGTATGAAAGAGATCTCTCAATACGCTGATGCTATTTCGCCTGACTATCATATGCTTTTAAATAATAAAGATGGTGAAACCGCAGTGTCGTCTACAGGTTTAGCTGAGGCTGCTCATGCCAATCATCTACAAGTTATCCCTTTTTCTGTTTTGTCTGATCGACTTCCCAAATACACCAAAGACGCAAATCAATTGTATTCTCTGTTATATAATAAAGAACACGTTGACGGCCTATTCACTGATTTTCCAGATAAAGCTGTTAACTTCCTTAAAAATAACAACAGGAAATAGTTATATAATCCCTAGGATAAAAAAAACACACAGCCTTTGGCTTTAATACAATAAACTTGAGGTGCCAATTACGAATGATGGCACCTTAGAATGAACATAATTAATACTCCATCAAATACACGGGTTGTCATCGAACTCGCTCATCGACATTTCATTGACGACATGCGTCACAACTCCGAATATCTCAAATCCCGTCTCTTCATCCGCAAACGTCACATCATCGTAATTTTCCAACTTGGCCAAACAAGGCACTGGCATCGTTAGCAACCGACGCAAGACGAACTCTCCGCATAGCGCTGCAATAACAACACTTCCATGAACCGGTTGCTTCGAACTGTCGATGACCAGCAATGCGTCTTTGAGCACACCGGCGCTCGGACAATAGTCAGGGCACTTCATGAAGTATGTCGCATGCGGTGTTTTGATAAATAACTCATCAAGACTAATTGGCTTGTCTGTGTAGTCCGCTGCTGGGGATGGGAAGCCCATATATCACCTATAATACAACTGTTCATATATACAGTATATTTATGTAATGGGATGCTGTGAAGGGGTTCAGTTGTAGAATCTAGGAAGAATATGAATATGCAGGGAATAAAGATACAGCACACAAAATAAGCTCTGAACCCGATGGTGCCCTCATAAGTGAGGGCGCCATGCGATCAAAGCCCCAGTCACTCAAGTTTCTGAGGCTTTGTTTTATGCTTCACATTCAACTTTAAGCTGTCTTTTAGCTCTTATTTTTTCGGCTAGTTTATGTCCAACTCTTACGCTTGGTTTTTCAATAAGATGATATGTTATGTAAGACATTACAAATGTTAGGATAAACAAAATTATAAATAATGTTGCACCACCATTTGCTTTGTAAATACCGAGATCACGCAGGTATATCCCTGATAGTTTTTTTACAATCATGTGGTTTATGTAAAGTGAATATGACATCTCACCCATCATTATCCAAAAACTACCAAACGATATATCTTTTACTTTCGATAAAAGAACGATTGAACAAACAAGTAAAAATGAGTAAAGCCCCCACCTCTCTATACCAGCACCACGGTTAAATCCAGAAATTATAAGCGCGACGGAAATCCAAAAAACTGACATGAGGAAAACTTTTACCATGGTTCTATTAAGGTATTTTACATCAATCCTTATAAATATCTCAGCGATTATCATCCCATAAATAAAATCATATATTATCGGATTGGAGATAAATGTAAGATTACGCATTACAGAATCACCCCCAGCATCCCTAGTGATAGGGTCAATCTGTAAAAAACCTCTAAAATATAGTTGCGAGGAACAACAGATTAATATTATCAGCGCTATTGAAACAAAAGTTCTATTTCTATGACTTATAAATAACGCAACAAAAAATATCACGTAAAATAGGATTTCATAAGTTAGAGTCCACGCCGGAAGATTTATATTATACCCGTACCACGGACCAATGAAATTATAGTCCTTCGGTATTAGCAATAAACTCTTTACAATATCACTTGCAGTTGCATTAAGTGCGCTATCAAATGCTATCAAGAAAAGAAGCGTTAACAAGAAAACTGGATACAGCCTAAAAAAACGTTTTATCCCAAACTCTAAAGGTGTGTTTCTCTCCCTGTTTAAAGTAGAGTATGTAATAATAAACCCGCTAATTACAAAAAATATGTCTACGCCAACTTCACCAAGACCAAATAGGCGATCACCGAGATCCGTCTGAGCATAGACATTGTTAAGGTACTGTCTGAAGTGGAAAGCTATCACAAGTAGAACAGCTACCCCTCTTAAGAACTGTATGCTATCTAATTTTACACTCTTCACATCACGGCCTAATCTGTTTTAAAGATATTCGAATTATAAACATTTATTTTAACAAATCATCACCCGTTTCATTTTATTATCTGCAGCGTTAACCGACTGAATAGAGAGTATGCAGTTGATGTTTGGCCGGTTTGGAGTGTGATTGTAGAACCATCAGTAGCTTTGGCAAACAACTTACCAGAAGTGCTACCGTTAATCACCGCCCCAACCCAATGGTACCCATCATAAGTGATGGTGTTTCTTGCGCCTATATTATGCAAGCAATGTACCGTGCCCGCCTTTGCTTGCGCATCTAATTTCTATACGGTAGTAGGCAGTTGTGAAGGGTGTAGGCAGGAGTATCTGGGAAGGTTCTGATTAGGAAAGAAATAAAAATTCAGCGTACAAAACGAACGATAGACCCCATATCTTCCTCATGAGTGAGCAACCTAACGATCAATAGCTGATCAGAAGTCTCTCAAATGCTAAACTCTGCCATCACTTAATAATTACTCTTATTGACAAATGCTTAAGCTTTTTTCCAGATACATATCTGTGGGTGTTGTGAACACGGCCATTCATTGGATGGTTTTTGCCATAATTTTCTATGGCGTTAAGGATGATCAAGCCCTCAGCAACTTTGCTGCGTTCTGTGTTGCTGTCACCTTCTCTTTCTTTGCAAACGCCAGATTCACATTCAAGGCTCAAACTACGACCATGCGATATATGCTTTATATCGGGTTCATGGGGGGGCTAAGCGTCGCTACGGGATGGGCATCTGAAGCGTGTGGATTCCCCCCAATATTTACACTGGTTGCCTTCTCGGCTATCAGCCTTGTGTGTGGATTCTTCTATTCTAAATTCATCGTTTTCCGGAGTGAAAAGCAGTGAAAATCTCGTTGGTTGTTCCTGTCTTCAATGAAGAGGACACGATACCTATTTTCTATAAAGCAGTTCGCGAATATGAGCCGCTAAAAGCGTATGACGTTGAGATTGTCTTTATCAATGATGGAAGTAAAGACTCAACAGAAGACATTATTAATGCACTATCTATTTCAGATAAACTCGTTAAATCCTTAAACTTTACGCGAAACTTCGGAAAAGAACCTGCTCTATTTGCTGGGCTTGACAATGCTTCTGGTGATGCAGTCATTCCAATTGATGTCGACCTGCAAGACCCTATTGAAGTCATCCCGCTCCTTATTGAGAAGTGGAAAAATGGCGCAGATATGGTTCTAGCCAAGCGCACAGACCGATCTACAGACGGGCATCTGAAGCGTAAATCTGCTGAAATGTTCTATAAACTCCACAACAAAATCAGCTCGCCGAAAATCGAAGAGAATGTGGGTGACTTCCGGCTGATGTCTCGTGAGACAGTCGAAAATATTCAGAAGCTTCCAGAGCGTAACCTGTTCATGAAGGGTATCCTTTCTTGGGTTGGTGGTAAAACTGAAGTGGTTGAGTATTCTCGGGCCGAACGATGTGCGGGAGAATCTAAGTTCAACGGCTGGAAGCTCTGGAACCTTGCCCTCGAGGGAATAACAAGCTTCTCTACGTTCCCACTCCGTATCTGGACTTATATTGGACTCGGTGTTTCTGCTTTCGCATTTATTTATGCCGCATGGATGATTATTGACAAGCTAATTTGGGGAAACCCTGTTCCGGGGTATCCATCTTTGATGACAGCAATTTTATTCTTAGGCGGTGTTCAATTGATCGGTATTGGCGTTCTTGGTGAGTATATTGGCAGGATTTATGTTGAGTCGAAGCAGCGCCCGAGATTTATTCTCAAGCAAAGGAATAAAAATGTTGAAGTTGAATAAATTTGATAGCGGATGCTGGGTAATTGTTTTGACTACAGCACTCTTTGTATTGCCAATCATGCTTTCAGGTGTTTTATATCAGGACGATATACTCAGAGCGGCTAATGGTGAGGCATACTGGGGCGTGCTTGGTCGACCTTTATCTGATGTTGTTGTCATGTCTCTTGGGTTTGGGTCAGGATTTGTTGTCGATTCTTTCCCATTATCTCTGATATTGGCTGGCGCATTACTTGGCGCGTCTTCTGTCATGCTTTATTGTCGGTTTGCAGTCAGCCGCGGTGTTGCATCTGGCTTAGTTTTTTCTTTATTTTCATTAAGCCCTTTCTTCCTTCAAAACCTTTCTTATCACTTTGACTCCTTCCCTATGATGCTTGGCGTTTTCCTTGCCGCATTACCTTACTCTAAACTGGCTTCATCTTTTAAGTTGGCGGTTAGGTTACTATTTGGGGCTGCGTGTCTTGTGCTTGCCTTAAGTCTTTATCAAGCGACTATAAATGTGTTTCTTTCTTTGTGCGCTATAGAGATAGCTTACGTTCTTTACAGCAAAAGAAGCGGAACAGATGTATTGAGAATGGTTGCTGAAAGAGCAGTCAGCGCAATCATTGGAATGATAATCTACATGAAGGGTGTCGCTCCATTCTTCTTGTCTAAGAATGTCCACTCTGATCTTGTTGTGAAGGCTGATGACCCGGTTAAAAGTCTGTCTTACAACTTTGAGAGATTCTGGAATATTGCCTCAAGCCTGCTGAATGACTCGTTTTACATGGCCTGGTTCCTAGCTCTTACAGTTGCGATTTTTGGTTTAATAATGCTAGCTTACAGGCTTGCAAGGTCTGATTATTCTTTATTATCAAAAACCATTGGCTTTGCAGTTATGGTGCTCGGTATTGCAGTTACAGCATTCTCCATTGTCGGACCATTTATCTTCGTCGACAAGACAGTGGTTGCTCCTCGCGTAATGATGGGTTTGTCTGGGTTTATGCTGCTAATTGGCTACCTAGCATCCATGCTCTCATCCCAAAGAATCACCACTATCGCATGCATTATTCCGGTAATGTTCTCCTTGTCTTACTCGTCTGCATATGGGAATGCAAGCAAGCTTCAGCGCTCACTAGAGGATAAGGTTTTTTATGATATAGCATCTTCGTTGCCTTCTAAGCTGGATGGCAAAAAGGTGTATATCTCTGGCCAGATATCTACCGCTGTCGCTACTGACATGGAATTTAAGAGATTCCCTTCCCTTAAGTTGATGGTTATGCCGTTGTATAACTGGTCAGGAATGATAATGCTGAAACATTATGGGATAAATGCTGAGATGGGAAAAAGTTCGAACACCGAAATCAGTGGTGACACTTTACACTCCAGCAGGTATTTCAACATCACATCTGGCAAGGATATATACGTAACGCTAAAATAGCCCCTTGCGGGGCTTTATTTTGATATTACTACTATTAACTTATAGTAAACACTATAGGTGCCTGATGTTCCTGAGAAGTTTGTTTGTAGCGTTACTGAGCTTGATGTTGGAGCAGAAGCTAGCCCGATTATTCCTGCGCTACCCGCCTGTGTGTTTGATCCAACCAACGTGTGGGTACTAAAGTCTACTAGACTCCATCCTGTTGGAGCTGTTAGCGTAACCTGCCCCGTCGCCCCAATCTGCGCTAGAGCCCACGAGCTGGATTGTGATCTACCATTCCCAACCCACGTGAAGTTTGCAGGTGAGAAATAATCCTTGAAAAATCCATCATTAATGAAACTAATGTTTGACCAGAATCCATTGCTTGGATGAATCAATCGGGATGAACCAAAATATATTCCACAGTTCTCCAAACAGAACCTTGAATTTGCATCAGTGGTAACGAGGAATGTGTTAGCAAACTCGCTAGTAGACATATCACCTGTCATATTTCTGAGAGTGGCAAAGCACGCATTTAGCGTGCTCAAGGCATAGTAATATGAGTTGTTAGTTGACGGGATTGTAAAAAGTTCAGTTGTGCCCATTAAAGTAGACAGTGATTGGTATGGCCCATGCTTTCCTGTGGTATTAAGAAGCTTGTAGTCTTGAGTCCATGACATGTTTACACTTACGGTTGCCGAGTTAACATATGAGTGTATTCCTTGCCACGCCTCTATACCCATCTCTGTGAAGTCAATACTGTCACATCCATAGCAGGTCATAGCAATGGCGGTTTCATTCGTATAGTCGTAGTTAGCGTACGTGCTATTTGCAAGAACCCCTTCAATAAATCCATGGAATTTGCTGTATTTGCATCTTCTAAGGGTTATCCCGAATGGAGAGGCATCTCCCTCTATTCTTAAATCCATACTAGTAAGCGCTGAGCTTGCTGACGGCGTAAACTCTGGAGTTGGCGATGCTGCATCAAACCAAATTGCTTTATGGCATGAATCATATTTGATGTACCCGGTCATCCCCCAACAAACATAACCGTAAGCACCGTACTCCCCTCCCGACACTGAAACACCAATTTTTGCCTTCATTGCCATATTTGCATGAAAACAAATAGTGCCGTCATATTTAGAAGCAGATCGTCTATCCACACCTCGCGAGCATTGGATTCCTATAAACTCAACCCCACGAACAAACTCATCTGAGCTGCCGGCATCACTTGCATTCATCACGCGCACAACCGAGTCCTGACCGAAGCTTGGTTTTACAGAAGGCTTGGTACGTATCATCGTAGTGCCAAACAACATGGATAAAGGAGTATTTTCCACCCCATACCATTTGCTGTTTATTCCGAGCGAAAGGTAATCTGATGATCCGAAGTGATAACGAGCGTATGGGCATCGCACTACGCATTTACCACGTGAATAGCTGTCAGCCTTCTGACATGCAGCCCAATCGATAGTCTGAGTTAACGCCGTCACGAATGGATAAACGGCTTGTGCCGCAGCAAGAGTTGAATAACGCTCGGAAAGTGGATGTACGGTGCCATCACCTATCGCGCCGAATTGCTCAGGAGTGACGTACTGGATCACCTGATCTAATGTTCCGCCTGCTGCCATGCCAATCATGCTTGAGCCGACAGAAGTGGCCAGCATTGTTTTTAACGCAGCATCCCCAATTCCTACCCATGCATCAGGCCCCACTCCCCCCGTAGAGTCAGGGGTTGATCCGGTAGGTACCGTTTTTGGCAATGTTCCAGCCCAGCGGTAATACTCGCCATTTGATTCCCAAAGCAGCGCTTGGTTTGGCAGCGTCAGCGTTGCTCCATCTTCAAATGATTCAACCAATATCCAGCCAAAGCCACTAATGGCATCGAAAGCTAGCTTGCGTAAACCTTCAATCGTGTAATGCTTTCCGCCAAATCGGTCAATGTATTGCAGGGCAAGCGAGGTAACGAACTCGTCTATTTTCCCTGCGTTAAATTTCAGGTCACGGGCTGATTCACTTGGGACTGGCAGATTGGTTGGTGTAGTAGTCATAATTTTTCCATAAAAAAACCCAGCGCTATGGCTGGGTTATTGATAGTTGGTATTGGTTTAGACGTTGTAGTCTGGTTTCGCGTCGAAATACTCGTCACACGTCAGTGAAAACGTTCCGTCTGAATTGGGTTTTTTGTCTGATACTCGCCATCGCATGGCCTCCATTTCTGCGGTTGTGGCGATTACGTAGCGTGATGGGGATTGAACGTTGTAGCCGTCGAAGATATTGAGTGTGATGTTCGGCACCGCGGCCGTAAATCCAAACGTTGTGTCTGAGCGTGGGTATGCTCTGATTTTGTCCGTAGAGTTGCCGATCGAGTCTGTTACCCTGACATACATGTCGCCAGCAAAGCTAATTTGCTCGCTCGTATCAAAGTCATTTCCGTTCCGCGCAACGATGTAGCCAGCTTGCTGGTTTGTGTCGTAAGTATCGGCGACAACAATCATTTCCCCCGGCGAAACATACTCACCGTCTGCCAGCGTCTTCATGTTCATCTTCATGCGTGAGCTGATAAGCCGGTTAACTTCCAGAAGCGCCCTATCTCTAGCTTGATACTCGTTTCGGCAACCACTAAGCGATATCTTCAACGGTGATAAGGCAGCTTGCTCGACAATCCCTGTGTCCGTAATGCGATACCGAATGTAGGTCTTCTTGTTTGTCTTCGGACTGACATACTCAATTTCTACACCGTCGTATCCACCCGGCATCGTCATGTCGTAACTGATTTTGTACTCATCAGCGACAATGTTGGCGCGGTTGAATACCGCCGAAGGGAATTCTTTGCGCTCATCTCTGGCGAACGTCAGAACGCCGTCGTCCCAGTACGCGATCACCCTAGCCGCGTTGCAGATAGTCTCTACACGGTTACCGAGTGAGATATCCTCGTCGTCAAACGTATAGTCGAAACATCCAAGCCGTGAGTCAGACAATGACTGATAGATGCTGTAGAGTTCGTACAGGTCTATCGTGTCTGCTGGCTGCTTCCCTATCACTAGCCACTCATGCGCGACAGCATCAGCAAAGCTGCGTGAAGGTCTAAGCGTATAATCAACTGTGCGAGTGTTTATGTCATAGCTGATTGTGTGACGTGTAACGAGTGCGTTGTATTTGCGATCGCGTGAGCCGGTGGCTTGTTCCGTGGCGCGCACCGTGACTTTCACAAGCGTGTCATTTGGATATGTCACATTTTTGCGGCGTGTTACTGAGTGAGCTTCGGCGATCTGCAGAAGGTTGCTGTCAGAACTGTTATTAGTCTTACGCAACTGAAATGCATACCGCGCTTTACCGTACGGCGGCGTGAACTTGAATGTGCCATATATATAATCAGCGCGATTGTAACTTGCGTTGAATACAAAGCTAGAATAGCTATAGGTCGGTGAAATTCTGTCGTTATCGTCATTCACAGCCCAATACTCCAACAAGAAGTCAGCGCCTTCTCGCTTACCAAGCTGCGCTTGCAGATGCACCCACAACTCATCGCCTTCAATCGCCGCGAAGTATGGCCCCGAGATATTCCCTTTGTTTTCAGTCAGCGTGAATATCGTGTTGTTGATAGTCGAACCAGATGGTATCTCGACTGGGCTGTTGATTGATGAAAGTTGGAAAGTGAAGTATTTAACTGGGTCGATAACTGCTCCATCATCTGACTCAGTCGCAGCATCTAATGACGCTGAAAACGTGACATTTTCAGTAACATCACCGGATGCTAAATGACGTGTTACGTTGACGGTAACTTGCACTGGTAGTGGCTTAGGGATGTCATAGAAGTAATCAAAATCAGATGACTGCACGATTTTAACCGCGGCGGATGTGCCAGTAATCGTACCTGACACGACATCATTCGTTGTTGCCGTAGCGACTTGCTCGCTATTGTCTTCGTTTGGCCCCAATACTTCTTGCCCATCTACATCGTCAAATTCGAATCCCTGAATGATTTCTGGAATGACGGTACCGGGAGGGTAAAACTGGTAACTTGCTCCGGCGATAGCTCCAAGGCTGGACTCTGAATATCGTACGCTCTCAACCGTATATTGCCCGATCCCGAAGTTCATCCACTCGGTGACGTACTTGATGTTGTCAGTAAACTCGAACATAGACTGCTGGATCAAGTCGGGGAATGAGCGAACCTGCCCATAAATATCAGGTCTAGCTTGATATGTGCGGGCGATATTTGTTTGACCGGTCAACTTATTGTTTGGGCTCTCTTTGGCGTTGTTATCTGCTGCCGACGAGAATGAAGGCTTGGGTGCTAAAAATGAGAATACCTTGGTAACGAGTTTGAAAACGGGGCTCAGAATGTCGCTGACGATGCTACGTGGCTGATTAAATATCTGGATGCGGTGAAGTTCTGTTAACTTAAATGAAAGCTCGGTTTCCTCATCTGCCAGCACGCCGTTAATGACGATCGCAATATCCCTATCAAACGCTTGTTTCTCCAACCAAATGTAAAAGTTAGAGCCGTTGGCCAGCTCAATTCTCTCCTTCGGCACTCCGGGTAAGTGCTGTATTTCTAGAAGTGCCATACGAATAAAACTCCACTTTAGTGAACACCTTTTCCATTACGCGCAGCTTGTCGAGCCTCACAGAGCCATTAAGTCCGCGACTGTGTAATGCCATACCGTTGAGCACTAAACCCACATGCTCCGCCCTACGCCCCACGTAGCCAACAAAAATGCCATCCTCTACTGGGATTGGCTCCCGATGCCAAAACACCACTTCTTCGCGATAACAGGTAAGGAAATCACGGTTACTTTCATACCCTGCCTTGTGATGCACTTCTTTGCCGAGAACATGCCTGTAATACAGCGCAACAAGGCCCCAGCAGTCGCAGGCCTCCATCGAGCAGGCGCGGTTAGCCCACGTAACGCCTATCATCCGTTTGATAAATTCAGATTTAGTCATTGTTTATCCGATTTCGAGACCGGGCCACTCCGCGGGGTCATACAGCAACGCCACGTTAGTATTGAGCGGGTTTGTCATTGATAAAGAGACGTTGACGTTATCAGCATCGAGAGAGCAGTCTTTAACGTATAACTGCCACTCCTTGATCGCTATTGTCATGTCTTTAGAGTCAAACAGCCGATAGGTAACTGTGATCGGTGAAATGCGACTATACGAACGCCAGACCTTCAACTGTTGCTTAAAGTCCTGCGCCAAACGACTGAACTTAATCGTTGAATCGATGATTGGTGTGCTGCTTTGCTGACTTTCCGAAAGCTCAAATCGGCATGGCTTATACTCCACGCCGCCGAGCGTCTTCGGGAAAACTTGGTTATTGACTAGATAGAAACTGCCAAACGAAGCATGATGAAACTCAATAGTCTCGTAGATTATCCGGTTCGGACGCTGGGCCCGATACTCTCGCAGTGTTGGCATTACGGCACCCTCGGTAATGATTCCGGATCACGGTCATCAGGATAGCCAGTGACGATAATATCCAGCCAGCTATCCCACGGCGGTGGCAGCTCGACAATGATGTCGTCAAACTCATCATCAGCGTTATTAAGCTTCCGGCAGATGACATTCCCCGACCATGTGAAAATATTTCCCGTCTGGTTCCATGTTGGCCACGCAGTAAAGTGCAGTTCCTGCAATTCTATGCCTGTGTCTCCGGTGCCATTGTTCAACCGCATTGAGAACCACTGGTTACAGTTATCGAGATAGTTAGGGCTGCGCAGCCACTGCATAAAGGCGCGGTGCTGTGTGAACGTGAATATCCACTTTAGAGAGAACGACGTTTTTAAATCGTCGGTTAATTTCTGGAAGATTGGCGCACCGGCAAGTGGCTGATCTGTTCTGAATCCAGTATCTGTCGCCGGACTTTTGTCAGACTTCTGCGCCAGTGGCAGCCAGTCAGGATATGGAATAGCCATCTTAGCCCCCTGTGGCGCGTGAAGTTGCTGTAGTATTGCGGGTTATCGCCTGCTGCATAGGCCCTTTGTTATCCATATCCATGACAAATGCCTGAATGGTGAGATTGTTGCCATCTTGCGATGCTTGTGCGTCGTATGAGTGGCTTCCTGATGTGTAATCGTTGAATACGACTGATACCTGAATGTTGCCACCGCCACCGCTGGAAATGTCCTTATTGCTTATAACCGAGCCATTATCGCCGGGTATCATGTACTGACTGCCATTGCTGGCTCGGAAGATT
>OATY01000022.1_pt1 | contig 112485 bp, 110 predicted proteins | sample 1476101 | NCBI WGS metagenome assembly OATY01 (sample SAMEA2579994, study PRJEB22360) | human gut metagenome
TTGTTGAGCGCGATGCGGGCCGGGTGCTGGAGATGTCGGTGCGGGCGAAAAACGGCGCCAACGTGTCCGGCAATACGGCGACGGTGACCACCGCACAACAAGGCGATGGCAACAACACCGAAGGTGGCAATGGCAGCGGCAATATCACCAATGAGCAGGCAGCGCCAAGTATCCGCAACGCAGCCATCAGCGGCAAACTGGCGGTGGGCGAGGTCCTGAGCGGTAGCTACGTGTTTGAGCCCAATACCGGTAACCCAAGGGATACGTCGCAATACCTGTGGGGTGAAAAAGATACCACGGCCAGTCTTGTGAATAGCGGCAGCGGTGACGAGATTAGCGACAGCGGGGTGATCCCAGGCTACACCATTGTTGAGCGCGATGCGGGCCGGGTGCTGGAGATGTCGGTGCGGGCGAAAAACGGTGCCAACGTGTCCGGCAATACGGCGACGGTGACCACCGCACAACAAGGCGATGGTAACAGCACTGAAGGGGGGAATGACAATGGGGAGGTGATAAATACTAATGCAGAGCCCATAGTTGGCGATCTCAAAATCAGTGGAAATATTTCCATAGGTGAAATGATAAGTGCTACCTATAAATTTGACGCAAATAAAAATATTAATAAAGACAGGACTCTTTATTTATGGGGGCCTGAAGGAACAACAGCGTCAAAAGTAAATTCTGGTAAAAAAATAGAGATTAGTGGAACGGTCCCTGGTTATAAAGTAACGAACGATGATTTAGGTAAGGTTTTAGAGGTTTCAATACAAGCAAATAATGCATTTGATGTTAAAGGAAATACTCTGACAGCTAATTTAGCTATTAAAGAAAAAACCTTGCCTGAAAATACAATTATTTCAAGTTCTGACTTTGGTTTTAAGGTTTCTGATAAATTCCCAACAACAGGGTATGATGGCGCTAATTTTCGAATTGAATTAGATGATGCCAATTCATATATATGGAGATCAAATGCAAGCTGGGTTGATGTAAGTGATGATGGATTAGTTACGCTGAAAAAAAATGGGGATGGTAAACCAGTGCAGATCTCTATTATCAAAAAAGATGGCTCATATCAAATGATTTATGAATTCAAAATCACTAAGTGGTTTTTTATCAGTAGTAATCAGATCTCTAAAAAAACTTTGGATAGTTCTTGTCAAAAGGAAGGAATGTCTCCAGTACCAAGAAAAATTGCAACTAATGCAAATATTGGTGATAGTTGGGGCGTCAGAGGAGCTACAAATCAGTTATGGCCAGAGTGGGGGGGGGGGATCTCGTCTGTAGCTGTGTTTTGGTTGGAGGAGGAATTTTTTAGTGTGTACAGCATAACAGGTTCAATAGCTCAAGAAGAGGGAGATGAGTCACTCAAGTTTATATGTTACAAGCAACTTTAGTATATGGACTATTATAAAAGTTGCTACTTTTGACTGATTAAATCATCATAAAAGGATGAGAATTACATTTTCTATTTATGCGATGGAATAATGTTGTTCTCATCCTTGATGATTGAAATCAATTTAAATTATCACAGCGCTACAATAGTTCATGGTTTTATAAATTATCTAATCCAGTCACGCTCTCTCTGTTATAGTGACGTTGGAGCCAGCCCGAAGTGGATAATACCTAAAAACTTTATACTCCTCACTGCAACATGAAGAAAATTCCTAACGTTCGTAGTTAAAAAGTTCAGGAAATAGCTTCTGGCGTTTAAAAATTCCGCTTGGTTTGAATGAAAAGTTTTTTAATGATTTTTATCGAACTTCAATAATGTTGAATGTACATTATAACCAAATGCATAGATTAAAAATAAACTATTATAATATTTTTTTACACACCAAAATAAAGTTATTTTATTCTGCCTTTTATGTTTTTTAATTTCTGGATGTGGAGGTGTTGTTATAATCTATCTGATAGAAGGAAGTAAAACTGGTGGGACTATCAAGATGGTATGCAGCTTTAAGATGATTGAGAAGTCAATTATTTATTTTGATATAACTAAAAATTTAGCAACTGATAAATGTAAAGTATCAGGATATGATTGTGCAGAGGAATTTGAAGGTCAAATAATTACTTGTTAAATACGTAGCATGTATTGTTATGAAATAAAAATCGTATCAATTTAATATCATTGTACGGAAAATTAATATTCAATAGGTGACGTAGGTATAAGATTTTCATTGAATTTATAGGGTGAGAATATTGAATGATTCTTTAGAGTATTAGATTTAATTTATTTTTTTTAAGCAATACACCAGATGATGCGAAAGGTAATATTTATCTTTTAGAATCATAACACATCCATCATTTAAACATATTATGATTCTTGATTGGTAAATGATTTTTATATTTTCTTTGACGTTAAATTAACGAATATTATGTTTTAAGTTGCATTTTTTCATTGTATCTAACTCTCTTTCTTTTATTGTGTTTTCAGTTCTGTCCTCTATTTTAATTGGAATTCCAAACTTACTCCAACCTGATATATTTAATACTCTGTATGATGACATTTTCCCATTGATGGGGATGTTAAACTCAAAGTCCGTGTTAGCAGTTATTGGCCCAAAATTGGCGACTTTAGCATTGCTTGGATTGCAGTTGTCATCGATTGTTATGTAAGTTATCGCTCCGTATGGGATGTCCATACTGCTACTGTTTTTTATAGTACCTCCTATTTTGTATTTACCTTCAACTCCAAGTCCCATGTGAAATTCAAGCGTGATAATCGATTTGCCATATGACGGCATAGTTTGATAAACAAAGAGCACTAGAAAAAAAAGATATTTCATATTAATCATTATCAATGTTAGAGGAGGCCAATATATCAACCATCCAGTTTAATTTTTATAAAACTAACGTGCATTATAATGAAATTAGATAAATAAAGATTAAACGATACTTCTATCGTTTCACCTGTGATTTTTTGTCAAAATCTATATCCCATACTAATACGTCCACATAGCCTGTTACTCTGTTACTCTGTTACTCTGTTACTCTGTTACTCTGTTACTCTGTTACTCTGTTACTCTGTTACTCTGTTACTCTGTTACTCTGTAAATTAGCTGTAAAACCTATATAAATAATATTGAATTTCTCCTGTATTTTGAAACGTAGCGATAGCAATTGCAGTAGATAATTTAATATATGGATCAGCGATTATGAATATTATTATCATAGCGCATACGCGGCAGGTAGCACCCATGTTACATAAGGCTAATTGACTACTAAGATATTGGTAGTGGAGAGCATTTACAATTGTAGGGGAGTTATGCGCCAAGATGGCGCATAACTTAAAGGGCTAGGGAGTGAGCAGTAGTTGGTTATGAGAGGCTTTGACTAATACGGTAGAACTCAGAAGACTTGTTAGAATATTGGTGGCGTACTCCAGATCACCTTCAACACGAATAGGCAAAGGCTTAAGCTGTTTACCTTCGTCATCGTAGGCGGCTTCCAGTGCGGGTAATTCCATGTAGATTGCCGGCTCAGAAGAGGCAACCCATCCTTTTTTCCAGTCACCTGATGAGAGAGTATGGCTTTGCCACCCCTTGTTTTTGAGCTGCTCGATGGCATAGGTCAGCCGAAACAAATCGCTTTGCTTGTTAATGTCCTCGTTGCATGACTTGTACATGTAGATGATTTTTCGTTTCAGGTTAGCCATGATCCCCGCTTGTTTGCCAATGCGCAGTAAATAGTCAATTTCACTCGCTATGTCTTTTGAAAACAGCTTCTTTTTTTGAGCCGTACTCAACCAATTCATTAAAAAAATATGTTCCTGAACCGGTGTGGTTACACTCCGGTCGTGTCGTGCAATACCAAGGGCAATTTGAGCACACAAAGCGAAGTGGCCAAGTAATTCAGTCGTGTCTGTCGTCATTTTTAATTCCATATGTGAATTCATTTTGTAGAAGGGATTAATAGGTAGATTTCCAGTCATGGCCAACTTGCCATCTGGATTGCCAGTGCTGAAGGTATTCTTTGGCTAACTCAGGTACTTCGGTGATGAGGATGGCATTCTCTGAATTGGATTTGTTGGCTGCCGAACTGAAGTTATATGACCCCGTTTCAACGTTGACATCGTCGGTGATAATGACTTTGTCATGCATGATTTTGTATTTGCTGACAGTACGCAGCGGGATTTCTGCGTTAACCAGTAAGTTCATTGCTGATTTATTGGCTTTGCATTTGTCGCAGACGTTTCCTTTCTCATCGATAACCACTCTGACATCCACACCGCGCTTCTTAGCATTAATCAAAGCCTTCACCACCTCGGGTGACGTGAATGAATAAGCCATCATTCGGACCGATTTCTTTGACTGGTTAATGGTGTTTAGGACGACCTGTTGCGCTGTGCCTTCCGGTGAGAAGCCAACCTGAATAGAGGGAGCGGCTAGGGCGTAGGGCGTGATTCCGAGCATCAGTGCGAATGTTAAGCTATTGAAAGATAGGGAAAGGGTAGACGTTCGGTTTAATTTTTCCATAGGGGCTCCTGATGAGCTTATAAATACAAGCCATCATGTTGAAGTTTGCAATTAGACGTGGGCGTTGATTAAGGGATCAGTGGTCCTGAGACATGAATGCCGTCGACTGTTTAGCCAAACGGCGGGCCATTGCATCCGAGACTTTGAGGGGGTTAGGCTGTGTTTTCACCGTAAACCATTTTTTTCCGCGTTTATTGAGGACATCGCGGGCAGCTTCAAAGAGGAGTATCCCCCGTTGCGTAGGGCTATAACTAATGTCACAACGGTTATCGAGATCCATCGCTACTTTCATCAGTCTCGCCAGAATCGGGTCCATGAGCGGCGGTATAGTATGCGTTTGACTGCCGGCGACGATTTCATCCGTTCTTTGCAATACCATGCTGACTTCCATTTCAGACGGCGGCAGTAGACGGCTCAGATGAGGATTTTGCGCGATTAAGTCGGCTTCGGTCGGGCTTCCTATATCGATGAAGCGATTGATCTTGAGCTCAAGTTTGGACGATAACTTCTCGTCATCAGGGATATAGATGGCGCTGCTGGGTACCAATGCACTTTTAAACGAGATAAAGCCTTCGCCGGGATTCAGATCTTTTAGTTCATCGAGCGATATCCTATTTTTCTCACGGATATAGGTGGTGTTGGCCTCCTCATAGCTGCTGCTGACGGTGCCCGGTGTTCGTTTCATCTCACCCAGCTCGGCGTAGTAGTCTTTCCCTGCCGTGGCTTTCGCCAGTTCAAAGGTGTCCTTTTCATCCTGCAATGCCATAAACCACTTCACAAGCATGTTCGCGTTGACGGTTTGGTATTCCCCTTTGAATTGCGCGATGAATCGCTGAATATCCTGAGCGGAAATGACGAGCATCATGCCAAGACTACGCATCTGGGCGGCAAGGTCATCCATACCGGGTGCAAAGTAACTCGCTAACTCATCATGTACATCTGGATAGGGAAACGGGTTAACGAACTTTTTGGCGATGAGAACGTCTTTACGTTTCCCTTCCAACTGATAACCGAGGTCACGCGCAATCACCATACGTTTTGCGGAAATATATAATTTCCCCAAGTTTGCGGATTCACTCTTAGATAATTCGAGGGCAGGGATAAGTACGACTAACGTGCGATCGTTATGCAAAACATCTCGGATATCGATGTCGCCAGCATCGGTGGAAAATATGTGGCCGTAGACATCGTTAAACATGGCCAACATGCGAGAGAATTGCTGAATAAGAAAGCCATGCTGGTCATAAACGCCTTGATCCCACTCAGAAGGTTTACTTACTAGCTCCATGCGGAAACCGGCCAGATTGTTGAGGTAGGACTCCAGCGCGTTCAAAGCTTCATCGTGCCAACCATTTTGCTTACCTTCAATGTAGAGCTCGGCCATTTTTTTCAATGGCAGGTGTTTTTGTATCATTGATTGAGACAGGCGAAGACTCTCCTTTTTGCACTTGTAATACAGCGCATAGACCAGCCCATAAAGCATCGGTTTCGCTTTATCTTGCCAGCCGGCTTCACTGGCCCCGACTTGGGGGAGCAGCGACTCCATCAGCTGAATAATGAATGTGGCAGTAGCATCGCCAAAGAAATTAATCGAGTTTGACTGTGGACGCGTTCTGTCATTGCCGAGTAGTTCATCGAAGCGATCACGGCCACCATTGAGGAAGTTAAGCACGTAGTAGTTATCTTCTTGCCCATAGCGTCGCATCAGTGACCAAATCGCGTAGGCAAGATTGGTTTCCGCTTTACCATCGGAGAACGTCATTCCCCGCCCCATGCAAATGCTGTTGAGCTGAATGGACAGTAGGGCTTCTGTCTTCCCCGATCCCGTGGTGGCCAGCAGTTGCATATGGCGAAGGCAGTCGTCTCTCGTTAGCCATAGCTCTCGGCCGAGAAAGCGTCGTCTGGCATGGCCCAGACACATAATACCGGCTGACTTATCCCACGACAGTCGACGGCGCGTAAATCGAAAAAGGCCCATCGGGCCTTTAAATTCATATGCGTTTTCCCTCTCGGTTGTCATATCGAGGCCACCGATATCCTTGGGCATTCGCAACGGCATCCTGAACAGCTGACCGAAGAATGTCAGCAGCCATATGGCGGTTGCAAATACTCCCGGAATGAGCACCCAGGTACGTAAAAAAGTGAGGATCAAGATAACGACAAGTCCAGCCTGAACAGTAACCGGCGCAAGTAAATAATCATCTATCCATGTTGACTGTGTTGTTTGCCTAACTCTGACCTTATCAACGGGCTGAGTATTATCGGATGGCATTATCGGCCCCCTGTATCGGTGCATTCATGAAGTTGGCCAGCGCGTCATCGCTGGTAAGGGCGCTAAAAGGAATATCCCGGCCATCATCAGCGATTAACTGCGGCGTACCAGGAAGCTGGTAATAGTCAAAAGCGCGGTCATTAATGCTGATGGCATGCTGACCATCAGTGCAGCTGTCGGGCGCGGTTTCTTTGCTGGCAGTCGGTGAGAGAGAGACGTTACCGTCTGCTCTGAAGAGTGATTGCCACAGCGAAGTGCGTTTATCGGGTGCGACACACAAAATAGGGGAAACAGCTGCGACCGTGTCCTGCTTGCCAATAAGTGTTACAGGGAAGATAACCACGTTGTAGTCACGGGTGAGTGCCTCGAGCGTAGGCTCGATTTCTTGGCAGTGAGGACAAAGCGGATCGGAGAAGACGTATATCGTCCGTGTACGACCGCTTGATAAATTAATGGTGTAACGGCCACTATCCGCTGCCTTTTTAAGACTCGCCGCGCGAATGGCCAACGAGTTATTGCTGCTTTCTTTGATTGCCGGCGCTAAAGGTGCCGCTGCGGGAGGAGGAACCGCGACGGGAAGCTCTATTTGTGGTGTTTCGGGAATCGTCGTGTTTCTACTGACCTCAGTCGGTGGTGGTGTTTGTTGTTTCGGATACTGAAACGCAATGATTGCCGAAAAGACCATAAAGCCCAAAACTATGAGAACTGATGGTGCTAACAAAAATCTCTGCAAGGTGGTTGGGATGTCGCCCATCCGGTGCTGAAGGGCTTCGTGGATTGCCTGCAGCAAAGCCGCCGCATTTTCGGACGTTGATGCACGATAAATCTCCTGTGGTGTTTGTGTTTTGCTGTCATGCATCAGCACGTTTCCTTGGATGAAAAAGCGGCTTAATGGACCAGGCATGATGATAAATAACGGCGCAGATGAATTTTGGTCGTAAGCCGATAACATCCCGTTTTTATACAAGACGGAGCATTTAGATTGCATGGTGTAATCCTTTTGAAAGAGATAATAAAAATCGTTTTGGGGGATGAATTCTGGATGCGAAAGGAAAATATAAATCAGGCCAAAAATAGAACGGCACCCTTCAATAGCTGTCTTCATTTTTAGGGACAAATAGTGGCGGGGTGCGTTTTTTTACTGCTGAGTCTTGAGGAGGCTCAGGGGGTACTCGTTCATGAGGCTGGTCTGGAAGTGAGGCTTTTGGCTGAATAGTATTTAATTGGTTTGAAACATTATGCAGGAAAACCAGATCATCAAATGTTGTGCTGTCTTCTTGGGCTTCGCTACTGGTGTCAGGTTCGTGGTCATCAATAACCATACCAATGCTGCGTAAATCGCTTTCTAAACCCTGTACAGCGTAAACGGTGAGGTTGTCAGGCGGTGGAATAACCACTCGCATCTTTTTCGATAGTTTCGATACGAGCGCTTCCCACTGTGCGGCAGCGACTGCGCCAGCACCTTCAACAAAGACTTTGCTGCGATCCGATGACGACAGGACATACCATAACGTTCTGTCTAACCCCTTAAGCCAGCGAAACTGACCTGTAGGTAAACGCAAATCCTGAGCATGTAGGGCTGAGAGTGCCGTTCGCGTTGTGCTGTGGTGTTTAATCCACGCTTTAGCTTGAGGCGTGGCCATAACCTGCTGAAAAGCCTTTTCTGCAATGCTTAACTTTGGATAACCCCGCTTCTTTCCATGCTCTTTCTGGCGTTTACCGCAAGAGCGATTTAAAGCGTCTCGCAGCTCGAGGGCGGCAGGTCTGTCATCACAAAATACCTGTAAGCCGATGATGGCCACTAATGCACGCTCATGCGCGCTAAAGCTTGATGCGTTGTGCAACGGCGTCCCGAGTTGAGCATCAAAAGCCCGCTTAGCGCGCTCATGGTCGAGACGTTGTCCGATCACCAGTTTATGCTCGATGGCAAATTCATCGGGGCGCTGGGCGCTTCGATGCTCTGGAGGATCGACATTGAGTAGCTGCGTTTTAGGATCGCCATACTGCAATGCGGGAATAATGGCGGGGGAGAACTTGGACATGATTTTTGGCAGCGTATAGATATCAATTTTGCGGCGAGTCAGACTCAGTGGATGGTTTCGAGTCGTGATGAGGCCGTACACCGTAATGGGAAGCATAAAGACATATAAAATTCCTGCAGTCTGGTTCATGACCTCAAGAAACTGGCCAAGACTCAGTTCTTCCACCCGTTTACTTGCCCAAGCGAGAAGATTCATTTTCTCGGCAACGTAGGTATGTATCGATGCAAAGTCTGCCAGAGCCCACAGGTAATAAAGCAAGGCACAGCAGGCATAGTAGAAAATCGAATGAAAAATGACGATGGCAATCAGTATCAGCGCCAGCGCCATTAGCGTCATGGTCCCCTGATCATTATTTGAGGATGGAGTCGGGTGAGCGGCAGACATGACAAAGTCTCCAGTTAAGGTTTCAGGTTGTGAAGTCGGGATGTGGTGAGTTCGGAACGACGAGCTGGGTATTGACGAAGGGGATGTTTATTAAAGGGCGGGAAGCGGTTAACTCCCCACCCTTAGCTACGTTTCAGCCGTCATCAGTCGATGAATTGGCGGATCAGTTCGAGAATGGCAATCAGCGCATTTGCAAGCGCTGCTACTGCTCTCAGAACGATGATTAACAGGTTAACCATCCGTTTCTCCAGATAAACTGGAAGAAATCACCGTTGTTTACTCTTACATTGCCTGTCACAACGGCTCTCTCTCATGGTTAGATGTAGAGTGATTTCCTCCTGCCAGAGCACCAAACACAGCACCACCTGTTTGTTTAGTCAGGACTTTAAAATCGTTCATATCCAGCAAGCTGGAATAAATGGCAGGAGAATCACAGAACAGCGCTAACGTGCTGATTATACTTACTCGCAGGTATACATCCACTATAAAAGAATGCTGTTTGCAAAATGCGCTCTAGGGGATATAATTAACGCGGTTAGATGTAGAGTGATTTCCTCCGGTCAGAGTCACCAACTCAGTATCGGAACAGTTAAAAAGCCGACCTCACCAGTCGGTTTTTTTACGTCTGGATTTTGGCGTACAATAACAACGTTGGATATTGAGTGTCCCACTCCAGTCTGAGCCACCAACTCAGCGTTGGAAAGTAATGAACCCGACCACCAATCGGGTTTTTTTACGTCTGGATTTTGGTGTACAGTAATAACGTTGGATGTTGAGAGTCTCACTCCGGCCAGAGCTACCAACTCAGTGCTGGAACAGTAAAAAGCCGACCTCACCAGTCGGTTTTTTTACGCCTGAAGAAAACCAATCTCTAACTTTTCAAAGAAACAGAACCTTCTGGTTGTTTGCACCAGACAGAAAAAAGAGCACCTGAAAAGGTGCCCTTAGTGGAGTGGTGGGATGGTGTGAGTTATTTAGGCTGTTTGAAACCTATCTTTTACAAAGCTATCAAAATCTATATTAGATTCTTTTGTCGGGTGGTACTGTGCTGATAAAAGGACATCGAGTCGATGACAAAACTCCATACTTTCTTTTTCGCTACTAAAGCAAGCTTTGAAGAAAGGAAATGAAAGGTCATTGAACTTTAATGTGAGTTCTTTACCTCTACAATCGTATCCCAGAAGATTTTTACAATTACTACCCTTAGCAATATTCTGAAGTTTGGATATCATTAAAATATTACCATTGGTGGTGTCGATGCCTAAATACTCACCAAAATATGGTCTATTTAATATGAGCTCGTTTTGAGGGTTGAAATCTGAACCTTGGAATTTGCTAATCAGTGCATTGTTGTTCTTTTTCCTAATGGCAATGGTTTTTCTAAGTAAGAATATTGTTACTATGCCAAAGGCTAAAAAGAAACACTGCCATAGCTCATGTCCAGGACTAATAAATAATAAAAGTGAAAACCCAATTGACCATATAGCTGCTACCCAAAAAACAACTCTTATAAGTGATATAAATATAAATTTCATTTTATTCCATCCTCTCCACCACCTGGTTTTTGGTTACTATTTGATTTTACACCTGGAGTTCGTTGTAGTCCATGAGAAAAACCAGCAAACATGCTTTTAGTTGACTCTGCCATTCCGCCTAAAATACTCGCTGCTTCTCGGCCACCCAACCATGATATTACATAATCTGGCATTGTGACTTGTAATGCGAATACACGAGTCACTGTAGTAGTACAAACTCTTGCGTAAACCATTAATAGGCCAACCATAGAAACAATTCCCGTTATTGAATTTGCTTGTACGTTTGCAATGACAGGGCCAAATAACATATTTAATAATGTACCAATAGCAACGATAACTAAGCTTGCAAAGGCAAAGCCTAAAACCATTAACATGGGGCGTATCTGAGCATCTATTAGAAATATATAACCGTATGCTGATCTACTCCCTTTTTCTTCCTCTGTACCTATGTGTGTTGCAGCCCATAATGAACCTCCTGTCGCACCAACTAATACACTTACAATCCAATTAGCTGCAGCGGATAACCAGAATATAAATGGAATCATAGGTAGATATATAGAAAGGCTAAATCCAACACCTAGAAGCATAAGCAAAATGAAATATACAAATGGAGATATGCTGTCGAGCACTGCTGCAATTGCTTCTAAAGTATTTCCTGATAGAAACGATAATACACTACCCCAAATGCCATTTGTTGTTGCTCGAGATAACACTTTAGCTGTAGTGAAAAGACCAAAACTAATTTCTGCGCCACCTAATGTCAGATCTCCTATTGCCTTCATTTTTAATAAAGGATTCATCTGGTTGCTATTGACCTGATCGCTACCTAGGTCATAAGTAGCAATTGCATTGGTGAATCTCTGCATAGGTGACCCCAATATACCTACAAAGACCGCACTTGCATCTGATGCGTCTTTGGCCTCTTGGGTATTCTTTGCTGTTTGGGTACCTAAAGGCGGTGTGTAGGGGGAGTTTTGAAGTTGTGCATGATAGGCTGTCATCACATTATTCAGCGTATCACTCACACCAATATCGCCAAGCGATGTCTGACCGCTGACCACGGGTTTGAGTGCCACTGCATCACTGACTTTTTGGTTAGCTGTTGCGAATGTCTGATACCACGCTCCCAGTGAAAGCCAACCACTCTTCTTGAGTTGTGCTGTCATGGCGGCCGCGAGCTCGTTGCCATTCCCCTGCGCGTTTACCACTTTATTGATGGTATCTTCATATGTGTGTGCCGCTTGCTGGATGGCCGTTTCTGCATCAGGGATAGCGCCACTTCCATTCTTTTGCTTATTCAGCAGGGCAGTGACGAACGCCGAGGCATTTTGACTTAATGTGTTCTGCATCTGATTCATGGCATTACGCTGCGCAGACTCGATAGCATCCGTATTCACATTAGGTGAGAACAACCAGCCCGTCATGCTGTTCTTACTCGACGCCGGTAATCGCGCCGAACCACAGCTGGCACTGCCGTTGGTGATTTCAAATCCGTCCGTGACACTCTTGATGGCCATGAGCGGCGTATCGCTTTTCCCATATTGGCCATACATGCTGCTGAGTTCAGCGTTGGTCGCGTACATGCACAAATTCATTTCATAAATGGCGCGCGCAGAACTCACGGTTTGCGGCGCGACGGGTTGCATCACCAGTGAATAGCCGCTTTGCATCAGGTCAGCAATTTTGTCTGTCATCAGGTTAGCGCTGCCGATACCCATCACTGATACGGCCCACAGGAAGACCAGTTGTGCTAGTGACCAGCCTGACACCGTGGGTACCAGAAATAGAAAACCCGCGACCGTTGTGACGACCGCCATTGGCGTAGCACCACTGCCAAAAACCTTCCCTGTGTGTCCCGCTTTGGTGATGTGCTTGAGACTTATCATCAAGAACCAGATAACGGCGAGGGCAAAGACGATACCGTTAAAAATGAAGAAGAGTTGACCGACCATTGTCGCGTTAGTGGATAGCGGGTCTGTGACAACGTCACCGAATATCATAACCAAGAGTTGACGAGACAAGTCAGTTGAGCGTTTTGCCGCCGCTTCAATGCTGTCAAAACTCACCGCTGTATCAGCGCAGGCGTATGACGCCCAAAGCAAATTGACCAGTACACTGGCATAAAGGGTTCGTAACCATTTCATATTTTGACCTCGGCCTGAACGACCGTTGATGCAAGACAGGGAGGGAGGCGCTAACGCCAAGGAAATAAGGTCATGCGTATCCACGGAGTTTCATGACGAAAATCAGTGAAGGTGCCTTTTTCACCTGTATTTACCCGTTGCTCACGCAGCTGCCAGAGCCGCCACGTACAGACAATGGCCTGCAGAAAAGGAATACTGCTCAGTCCCAGCAAGACCACCATAATCACACTCGCTCGCAACAGTAATGAGAAAGTCGATATCCCGCTGGCGAGTACGGCTAACAGTAAACCGAAGGCCAATAGGGCGGGGATAGCGCTCATCACCAGATAAAGCCGTTTACGTCGGATCTGCTGGCGTTCGATAGCGTCGATATCCATGCCGCTGGCTGTTACAGCTTCCTGCCAACTTAACTCGGGCTGCCGGCGACGCCGCGCAATAAGTTTTCTGGCCACACGCATGCGCTGCAGTTGCTTACCCAGTGAAGGAATAATACGGTTTTTGGTGTAGCGTGCTTCAGATAGCGGAACAAAGAGGTTGGCCAGAAAATACAGGCCGGTTTTTATCTTCATCGCGCAGCCCCCGCTTTAACTTGTTCCATCTTGCCAGCCAACTGCGGTCGGTAATGTTCTGTGGCCATCAGCGCCAGCTGCTGACCGACCAGAATGTTGCTTTTTTCCTGTTCGTGCTTAATGCCTAACGCCAGCCAGTTACCCAGGTTTTGCACACGAATTTGCTCGCGAACAAGGTTGTCACCTTCCATCTGCTGCAGGTCAGCTAAGTAGGCAGTATTGGCATAGCGCCTTCCCACTTCGAATGATTCGAATTCACGCTGAGACATTTGACCGGATGATTGCGCCTGTTGCGATGCGGTGTCATTAAAGTAACTTTGTGCCGATGGCACCTTAAGCGCGTCTTTCAAGGCATCTTTAGTGGCCGCATTCGGAGAACTTGCAGCAATCATGGCCATTTGCGGTTCGCGGGCCGCATCCATGATGCCCTCGTACTGTGTCATTAGACCTGCATACTGCTTACCCGAGGCCGTTTTGACCTCTCCTTTACCTAATTGACGCCCCGCTGAAGGGGCGGTGGTATTGAGGGTGTAGGCGACGGCTGCGTCAATCTGAGTCTGCGTGAACGTCAAATCAGGCGTTTTGCCCACCTTTCCGGCACCGTCGAGTAAAGACGCTAACTGCTTATCACCGCCCGGATACTGCGATACGCTTGGACACAAATCGGTACCGCCGTAAGCCGCATAATCTGTGGCATCGCACCACTGCCCGTGTAGGGCTGCGCTCTGATATTGCACCTGTTCTGGTGCCGGTGTGGCTTCGGTTAAGGCTGTCTTCAACTGACTATTACTGACGCCGCCGCCACGCGAATAGCCGCTCTGCGTGGCACGGGCTTGACTATTGACGCGGGCTGCTGCTCCCGAGGTAGATTCTGTACAAATCGTTTCAGGAACGGCAAAGCTTCGTCGTGCTTGTTCAAGCCGTTCAGACTGGCGCGCGAAGCTATCCTGTGTTGCTCTTGATTGCTCAGCCTGCTCGATCATAGAAGATATTTTGTCGCCGTTGGCATTGATGGCCGCGCCCACCTGATGCTGCGTCGTCGATATCTCGGTTAATGTGCCATTAGCCGCGCGAAGTTGAGGCATAACATCGCGCGAAATAGGCACGCTACTGTTTACGTTAACCGTAGCGGCCCACGTTGGCGTGGTAACGAGTAATGAAATCAGGGATATCGTGAAAATAGCGGGGCGGGTATATCGGTGATTTTTTTTGTCCATTTTACGCTCTCTGTTTGTCACCCTTGCAGGTAGCCGTAATCGCTGAGGAGTTGATTGGCAAGGAGATTGACCACGCTGGTGTCATCATCATTACTTGCCTTATCTTTCATGTGGTTAAGTTGCGCACTGGCGCTACCGCGAGGAAATTTTGTGGCCAGCAGTTCACGGGCGACATGCGACCCTAGTTTTTCAGTGAGTCGTTTCCTCAAGGCACGGTCAGCGGGCGTTGAGTTCAGCGCCCACAGTTCGCGAGGTCCAACGGCGTGTTTGAGCAATTGCGCAACATTGCCGCGTGAGGTTTTGAAGATGCCCAAAAAGGTGGTTCCCGAACCATCAGGCGCTGCGCCCGGTGGGGTTGTCAGCAGACGCCGCAGGGTTATCTCCGGAATTTGATAGGCTTTAGTGAGTAGTGAAAAATCTTTCTCACGGACGCGCATCATGTAGACGGAGTTCGCTGACTCAAGCAGATCCGGCGGGTAGTCATCAGGATATTGAGAAGCAAAAACCGTGCGTACACCGAACTTACGTTGCTCACGGTCTTCGGTCTGCAGCGCATCCCACAACACCTGTACTCCTTTGATATTGTGCATTTCATCGATGAATATCAGTTTGGTTTCCTGATCCAACTGTTCAATACGTTTGCGGTGCAACGGGATGTAGCGAGGATCAAGATTGGCATAAAGTTCATCCTGAATTTGCGGCAGGTAAAAGTCATTTCCTCCGCCAATCTGACGCGCAAATTGATACATGATGCCGGTCTTTAATTTGCCTTCCGGTGTGGGTTTTCCAGCGACGTTATTGACATCGACAATCGCAATACGGGTTTCTGGACTGAATATAAGCCGAGTTCTACCTGACAGCAGGGGATAGTCGGTCAGGGCTTTGGCCAGACACCGTGAAACATACTGCAGTAAGGATTCTTGAGTTCCTGGTCGTGTCACGCCAACAAAATTATCGGCTAGCTCTTTTTTGCTAAGTTCATTCTGCAGGTCGTTTAGTAGTGGCACCGCCTGTGACTGTGCCAGTGTTGCTTCCGAGACATAGCCTTTATCAAACAACATATCGCGGACTTCATACCATGTTGCCGACACCCACCATTCTGGCGAGTAAGCATGAAGAATTTCGCTTTCTTCGAGTGCACGATCAACTTCAGGAACAAGCCCTGCCCCATAGCGCGTCGGGTTAATTTCTCCCTTTTCTTTGAAAGCACTATCGACAATCCTCCCAAGAATATCGGCGCAGCTGGTAGGGTCAGGCGGCAATCCTGTCGCTGGATCTGCGCATAAGCTTTTGAGTAAGCTCAAAATGTAATCACGCTCTGTACTTAGCGGGGCTTTTAATCCCAGCTGGATATCCATCGGATTACGGCAGTGCTCAGCGGTATTTTTCAGAACAATACTGACAATTTTATGTTTCGCGTCGTCTGGCAGCGCATCATGGACGATGTCGTAGAACCCTTGCGTGGTGTATCCCTTATCGATGAGTAACATAAAGGGAATATCAATATTGCTGTTGGCCAGAAACGAGAGATGGCTACTGTTAGCGATCACCGACTTACCTGAGCCGGGTGGCCCCATAATGATCTCGGTGTGTTTCTCCTGCAAAGGACTGGCTAACTTTATGACGAACGGTTTGCGCCCCGGAGTCAGATAGACAACGTTGCCTTCAGACCAGGGACTGCACGGCTGCTGCAGCGGTAACAGGCGTAATGCGTCAGACAGGGTAGAGAACATCAGGTTAGGGCCGCTATAGCTGGAAACTGCGGGTAGTGTTGATATCCATGCACGCACCGGATCACCAAAGGTTCCCGTGACATCAGTGATCCCCCACCCCTGCAGTGATTTCTTGAGCAGGGTGAGATTACGCTGCAGCGCTTTATTGTCGCGGTGCCACGTACTGGCGGTAATGCTTAATACGACAATCGGGTCCTTTTTATCCTGCTCCAGCAACCACTGTACGGATTCATACTGTTGACGCAGGGCAGGGATAATCGCCAGAAAGGTTAATAGGAAATTTTTATAACCGAGCTGTGAGGCACCGCCCGGCATAATATCGAACCGTAAACGCCACGGCACCTGACGGGGGACGTTGGCAAAGAGTTCGGGGAAGATTTGCGGCCGCTGCGGGAATAACGTCATGGCCAGTTGACCGTGGAAGAACCCGTCTACTTCCACAATGGCCCCTTCTGTGGAGACTTGGGTATCGCAGTATTGATAGTTCAGGTGAGGGGCAAGACATGCACTGATATCTTTGCCATCACCTCTTATTTTGCCATGTGGCATGACGCGATCACCGGGAAGTAAAGGTTGCCAGTACGGTGACGTGCTGCTTTTTTCGATTTCATCACGAATGATGCGGCCTGTTTCGTGCGCATCCATAAGACGGACAGACACACCGTTGTTTCCTGCGTTCATGTCGAAGATAAGCTTGTCTAGAAATGCATCATGACGAAGTTTTAAACCTTCAAATTCAGCGTAGATCGGGTTTTGTGAGAATCGCGCTTCAGGTAATTCACCCAGCGCGTTTTGTCTGCGGATTTCGTTTTTGTGTTCATCGGCAGGCAGGGCACCGATGGCGGTATACACCACTAGAAAAACCCGCTCACGCGCCATATAGGGCGACATCTTTTCGATACGCTCTTGTGCCACGTCGTCCATATCCAGATGCAGGTGCTTCCATCCGCGGCGCAGCGGCTTCATGAGCTCGGTCATTTCTTCTTTTCCACGATCGGGATCGTGTTCAAACACAACACTGAGCTTATAACCTAATGCTTTAAAATCACCTGTCAGCTTGTCGGCCAGATGGGTATAAAAGAACTGAAATGTGCCTGACTTAGGGGGTTGTCCTTCGGGGGATTCTTCAAAGCTGAAATCTCGAAATGCGCCCTTAATTTCCAGACAGCTGACAAAGTCATTATTCTTGGTCGTCTGAATGTAGGCCGCATCCATAGACGGATGGCGGATTTTGTCATCGTCTGTTAAGCCGATAACGGTGCGCAGGTCACAATAGTCTGCGAAGTTTTGGCCCAGCGTGTAGCGTGACAGCCACGCCAGTGCGTCTTCAATTTTATCGAGGATCATGCTCCACCTTGCTTGCGGTAATGTTGATACATCAATGGCCACCAATCAGGGGTGGATTCGAGTGGGGTTAAGTCAGTGGGGGCTGGCAGACGTGAGGGGTTTAGCACCGGTGATAGGCTGTGCCATGCAGTACGTATCCCGTTGCGTTGTAAGGGTGCCGTCCTATGTAACGCTTGCGCAAAAGCACCGGGATGTGAGGTGTCAAAGCGCTTTTCTGCCAGCGTTTTATGCTCAGTAAGCCATTCCAGCAGTTGTTGGGCATCCTGACGCGTCTGTTCATCGTCACAACGAAGTGCCACGTACAACGTGCGTTGGAAGTGGCTGATATCTTCAGGTGACAAGCCGGGTAGGATTGCCATGACTGCACTGTCTGCGGTAAGCGTATTGAGTTCTTTCCATGCGCGACAAAACGGATCGACTACCGTTAGATTGCTGTCATCGCGATTGAGTGGGTTTCCATCACGGTGTATTGCCGTATTGTGGCCAGAAGGATAACCACAATATTCACATTCGCAGCCCAATGATTGCGCATGGGAATTTTTGAGCGCACTGTCTTCTTCAGGCGAGTCACCGGCAATGGTGTGTTTAAGGTCTAACTTAAGCATGCAACCCCCTTTTGTGTGAGGAATAAAGTGAAACTCCCCGACAATGTCGGGGAGTTCTGTTCATTAAATTCCTACTGGGTTTAGCCCCATCTGTTTCTGACCACGACTGACAATCTGGCTCAGCGCTAATAAGAACAGGCCAATGCCAAACATCACGGCAATCTCCCACGGTTTGATTTGTGGGTTGTTCTTTTTCCAGCGCATCATCAGCAGTGCCAAAATGATGAAGATGATCCCAATCACGGGAGCCGCATCGAGTAGCGGCTGTTTAATGTCCGTGAAAAATCCCAGTCCGCTATTCACCATGCCACTCAGGTCATCGCCAGCGGCGTGGGCAGGTTGACTGGCCAGTGCGCTTAATAACAGCCCGCTTAACCACAGTGAAGTGCGGCGGCGAAGTTGATAAACGCGCAGGGAAAGTTCTACTGCAGACCACAGCATGATGTTTTTCAACGTTTTCATAGTATTCCTTAATTATTACCAGTGAATATTGATTGTGTTTTGAATGGCGTTAAGCACCGCCGGATTGCAGATTAAAAGCACGCCGCAAACGAAGCGCTTGATACCTGATGTGATGTCATCACCGCGTGATAGCCCGGTGTGACCGTCTTTTTGAGACCGTCGCAGGCGCAACAGTCCATTGAGAACAAAAAACCATCCCACCGTCTGCAGGACGGTTAGGCCCGCATTCACCGCTTGGGCTGCGGGACCATAACGGGCCTCCGGTACATACGAGATGGCATCGTATGTCACGGCACCTAACGCAAACTGATTGGCGCCAGCATTAACAACGCTCTCAATGCTGATGATGCAACACCCGAGTAGTAGGACAGCGAGAAAGGTGCCAGCGGAGTCAGCTCGCTGGCCGCGCCGAGTTCGTCCCGCCTGACCAGACAGATAAAGAATGATAAGGGCGATGCCACCGACGCCTGCGATGGCTAGAACCAGTTGCGTTGTGATAGCGGATAAACTGTTTGCCGCATTGGCCAACATCTGGACAAAGTCCATATCCTCTCCTTAACGAATGACGCCCGATGAGGTCACCACTTCACGTTTGCTTTCATCGATGCGTAAAACCGTCGCGCCGGCAAAGTGGTCACCGGGTCTTAATGCCCAGCTGCTGCCTTGCCACGTCACCCATGCCAGTCCGGGATACAGGCTGTTAATCTTCGCCTTATTTCCTGACCAGCGTGTTTTCGCTGACGTTTTAGTCGACGTTACTGGGGTTTTGGCCATCGATGCCGTTTGGGTCGGTGCCGCAATGATCGTGGGGGCCTGACGCGTCTTTTGTATCTCTGAGAGCTGCTGCTCAACGTGGTCAAGGCGGCGCGCTAATGCCGTTAATCCTTCACGCGTTTTCTCGCTGTAGACCTGTTGGGAATTTAACGCCCTCGAGACTTCCTCTGCGAGAGAGTCCGTGGGCGTCTCGGGCGGGGCTATTGTTGGCGTGTCTTGGTCTAATGCTGTCGGTTGAGAAGGGGACGGTGAAGATTCAGGTATGGGAGGTGGTGTTACTGCTACCGGACTCGTGGTTTCCACGGGCTGCGCTGCCGTGAATTGGGGTTGAGCTGGCGCTTGTGTGCTGCTCCCACTCATTTTCCAGGTTAACCCCAAAATAGCAAAAATCGCCAGTGCGGCGATTTGAACTTTGGGCTGGTCATATAACGGACGCTTTTTAGGCTTATCCGATGAGATAATGGGCGAGTCTGCCGTGAGCTCATCGTCGTCCAAGGGTTCGGGCGCGGTTAACTCGGGATCAAAGTGTGGTTTCATTTCGCGTTTTCTCCTACGGGCGCGGGTATGCAGTCTTTGTCAGTGACGGGTTTCATAAACAAGATAGAGACGACCTGACGACGATTAACATTGACCTGAGTGACGGGCAGACGAGAAGCGTCCTGCGACATGACTTGAGCCGTCTGTTGCCCGATACCGCCAGCAATCACGCCAGCGACGGCCTTTCCATCGGGTGATCCAGTTCGACCAGTCACGGTGCCGCTGTTGGTCGTCAGAATTTGTGTGTTGCTGTCCTCATACAGCTGCCCCACTTTGCCGATGCCGCTTGCAATGGCGGGTAAAACGATACGAGTGAAATAGCGATGATTCACATCACTGGCCACCGACGAACGCTGAGTTTCATCATCCAATGCATAGGCATCGATGGTGCAGGTCATCCCTTTAAAATCGAGCGTTTTAAAGTTCACGATGACGCCATCCCCTGCCAGCTGAACGTTCTGTGCTGCCAGTACCGCCCCCGCTAACTGCCCCGCAGGGATAGTGGCCAGCACTTTTGACTCGGGGTTATCTGAGTCAATCGCGGTGTCAATTGTGCCCGGATAACGAACCAATCCGGGGATGCTGATACGCGATACTGCGGGCGTTGTTGTTGATGTCGCGGTGGTTTGCACGGATGGCGCAGCATCATGAGATGCCAGTCCTGGTACGCTCTGAGCCCACTGGCTGAAGGGCGATTGCCCGTCTTGGCTCTCACTGCCAAACGCGGTGGCCAACTGCATATCACTGGTGTGCCAGCGCGCGCTAAGCTGAGTCAGCAGGTTGTTGATTTGCTGTTTCTGCTCATCGTTTAAACCGCCTTGCTGTCCGTTTTGGGATTGTGAGGTATCACTTTGGGTATTGAGTGCTACGGGCGTTGCGGGAACGTGAGGAACCAGCGGCGTCTCGTCATGTTGTTGGCTTTCACTGAGTGAGGCCACAAAGCTATTACCGTCGCTTTCGGCCTCCTGAGCGCCTTGTTGGTTGGACAGTTTTAATAAGTCGCGGTATTGACGGCTTTCCTGTGAGGTGACTGATGCATTGTTGGCCACGCGATTTAAGTTGTACTGTGACTCAGGGGTGGCAGACTGATGCATCCACCCCCATCCCAGATAGCCACCGGCGGCAACAACCATAATGCCTATCGCCACCAAGCCGAGCGTTTTTTTGCCGTCGCTGGCTGCGTCCTTTTCTATCGACATTATTGCAGCTCCAGAGTCAGTGGGACGTTGTGTCCCTGAACTGAGAAGGTGACATAGGGAGTCACCGGCATTTTCCAGACGTGCGTGCCGTCAGCGGAGGACAAAGTGCTGTCAAACGCATCGCGCAACTCAGCGCGAGAGCGCAGATAAACATCATCGCCCAGTTGCCATGCCTGAACATCGGGCACGCCGCCCTGCGTTTTGATGCGCTGGGCTTCTTTCGGGGGAACACCGTCAAGAAATGCCTGCAGCGTGTTGTCGTATAGGCCCACTTTCTGGCGAGGTGCCGCCATTGGGCGTGCCGAAGGACCAGACTGGGGTATTCGCAGATCTAGACGACTGTCGGTGGGTTGAGATGCTTGGGTATTGCTGGGCTCACCGCTGGTCATACTGATAGAGATGGGCACCGCTAACCCTTTGAGATAGACAGTCACACTTCCGGTGTCATAGGCACGGCGTGCCTGAATGGCCATCGAGGGAGTGTCGGGCAGATAATTCACCTGAAATCCTGCGGGATTGCCATTGACCGGGGGGGCGGCAATAGGCCAAGGCGCACCTGTCTGGTCGGTAAAATTCACGACACCCGGATAGTTGGGGAGCACTTGCACCATCGGTAGCGATGATCCCGGCTCGAGATTCACGGTCAATGAACGTATGCGTGGAACGGCGGTGACTGGCGCCATTCCCGTACTCCGTTGCACGCCATCAAGACCCGAGCGCAGCTGTTTAATGGCCTCAGCCGATAACGGCGTGGTGACGTTCTCAGCATACTGCAGAGCAGCATCGGGCGGCATCGGCGTTGGAATACTCGTAGCGGTCGTGTCTGCCACCGCCGCCGCGGGGGGCGTCGTCGGTGCCGTTGTAGGAGCGACTGGCGGTGTCGGTGCAACGGGCAGTGCTGCCGGCGCAGGCGGAACCGATACGGTCGGCGTGGTTGATAATGACTGTGCCGGTTGCCATTGCGGCGGCGGTGTGTCTGCGGCGATGACCGACGCACTGCTTAATAGACCCGCGATAATGAATAGGGTTTGTTTCATTGTGCCGATGCCTCCCTGGTGACCACTTGTATCACTTCCAATCCGTCTTTTTTCAACCGAGGATCGGCGCGCGTCACGAGCATGACGAGGGTGAAGTTTTGTGGTGGCAGTGATGATGTCTGTCCGGTGAGTCGGAATGTGACGGGATACTGCAACCGCCATGCGTAGGCACCGTTATCCAGCACACCTTTGCTGTTAACGACACCGGTTGAGGTCAGCACTGACAGGTTCATTTTTTTATCACGGACGTTGGCCAGAACGTTCGAGTTGACCAGTGCGTTGTAGTAACTGGTAAAGCCCGCCGTATTGAAACCGTCCTGACGGGCGTTGATTTGTTCGCGGTAATGGACAAAGTCGAGGGTGAAATCCTTGCGAATATGGCTAGCACCGTAATCGATAATATCGGCGTCGCTGTACACCGGTTCGTTGATAGTCGGAATAGGAATGATACGACCGTGGTCACTGGCGATAACGCTTTGTGGTGGATTTGCCGCTTTCCAAGCGAGATAGAAATTACTGAGTAACAAAATAACGATAGCGATGGATTGCCATACGTTGACTGACAGACTTTTTCGCGTGAAGGCCACATTCAGTTGCGCACTTTGATGCTGTGCCACCGCAGCCGAGTACGGTTGTTCAGCCGTCACCTTCGGTGCGACAGTTTTTTTATTCATAACACATTTCCATAGAGCGGTGTCCGCCTGAAAACTCAGACGGACAGACGTTGGCAAGAGAAGTTACAGCGAGAAGGGGTAAGCAGTGCCCGCAGGCGGTGTGACGGACGTAGGGGCTGACTGTTTGTACTCGGTCCGTGGTGTGCTCCGTGTACCGACGGGAACGTTCGTGGTTGGGATATATCCTTGCCCTAAATCCCCCCACGGATCGATATTTCCGGGCAACAGCGATGACACCTTATCCCGTGCCGCTGAACAGATTTTATCTTTGATCTGGTCAAATATCTGACTGAAATCGGGGAACGTGGGCACCGTAATACTGGTGCTGATGTCTCCAAGGCATTGAGAAAAGCCGCTGTTTGCCTGCTTTTCTCGCTGAGCCCAAGACTCTGCCGCTTTGCGGTCTTGCTCGTACCCCGCTTGAGCACCCGAAAGTGCTGCGTTTGCCGCCGCACAGCTGGCGGCATGTACTGCGGGCGCAGTAAGCACGGTAAACAGCAATAAGCCGGTGAGGGCCATCTGTTTCATGGGGAAGCTCCATTAGTGACCCGGACGTGGCATGGTCGGGGCGTGTCGGTGGGTGGATTCAGGTTCACGGCGGACTACTAACTGGTCAGGTGCCACCGGTGCACTGTCAAACCCCAGCTGCTGCTGTAGTGCCGCCGAGCGCTTTTCCGGCTCGGTGCCCTGTGCATATAAACGCTGTGGCTCATTATTGAGGCGAAAAACGTAGTCGTTAAAACTACCGGTTTCATTGTTAATGGGGTTGCCGTAACCCAACGGTTGCAGTCCGTCAGGGGTGATTTCATTCAGCGTCATATGCGGGCTTCCGTTGGCGTTTTTACACAGGCGTCCCAGCACGGGTTTATAACGATCCTCATGTAGCACAACCCCCTGAACAAAATCGCCGTGGGCTTTAACCAGTAATAATTTGAGCTGCCCTTCGGCATCCATCGATTGAAACAACGCTTTGCCTGCATCACGTGACGGAGAGGGAAGCGTTGGGCTATCAGGTTGCCTGTCGGGGGTTGGGACGCCTTTGCCATTGGGTTCCATCCACAATGCATCGGGAAGATTGGGCCAGTCAGGTAAGGCGACTTCGGCCTTTTTCGCCAACTCAGTCACTTCGGCCTGCAGGTCATGATAGGTTTTCAGTGAGTACGCCAGCATCTCGCTTGGCGGCGTCATCTCACGGGTATTCGTGTTGACAATGGAAGGGTCAATGGCCTGTTTGGCTATCCAGTTATTGCGGTTGCGTTCTTCCTTGCGTGTGACGGCGTTACCGTTATCATCCAGCATCGGCTTCCCGTCCTTATCTTTCTGTTTGACCTCCACCATTACCGTGGTTTTTCCGGTCATCTGCAGCGTGACCAAGTCATTGTTTTTTAGTCCAGCATCAGCAATGGCGGCGCGCAATTCTGTCCCCCAGACGACACGCTCCCCTTCGGCAGTACGCAGGCGGGCGTAGTAGCTGTTGCTTTCTCCCTTCTTAAAGTTGTAGGGCGCAGGACCATGTTTAAGCAACGTCCCCGTGAGTCCTGAAGACGCCTCATCATGACTGGCATTCATTGGGCCTGATGAAGGTGCTTTCTGCGGCAGAATATCCGCAGGAAGGTTATCTGCCGGCGTGTTTGGTGGTGCAGACGTTGGCACCGTCGATGAGGCAGGGGCAGATGTTGCGTTGCTCTGGCTCGGATGAACCAGAATTTCAGCTGCCTCACTGCCCAGTGGCGTTGGCTCATCAGGCAATTGGGGCTCTGAGCGTAATTTTTCTCGCGCTGCCTCGAGCATTTTTATTTGCTCATCGTTGGTGAGCTTGATCGGTAAATCGTATTCAGCAATCAGGTTTATCGCGCGCTGTTTAAACGCGGGACTGCCGGTGAGTTCGATGTTTCCCTGCAGGACCATATCCTGTTTGGCCACCAATAACGCGCCGAGGATCATGCGGTCGTTTTGACTCGCCTGCGGCGTGGCCATAATGATACGACCTTGCTGCATATAGCGTGTAAAGGCACGCTCGCCGTCAAGTAAATAGTGCTGAGTACCGCGCTCACTGCCCGCTTTGTGCAATAAAGCCCCTTCCAATGCGACGAGATCAATACGTTCTCGTGCCTGCTGACTTCTTTCAAACTTAATGCCGTCAGGTTCGATCTCCGGTGCCGCCTCATCTACCGGTGTGTCATTTTCGCCTGTCGGTGTCTGTGCTTTCTTACTTACTGGCTGTTTCTGTTCATCTTGGTGCGGCGTGACCGTCGATATTTCCTGCTCCTCGGTAGTCGGTGCCGACACCACGGGGGGAGATTCCTGAGTTAATAACGACGCAATTGATACGTGGTTCTCTTGTTCAACTGCCTCAGCGGTTTCAGGTGCTGCTGGTAAAACATCACTCTCGGTTGGAATAAGCGGCTCAGCGCTTGCACTCTCCTGCGAAACAGCGGTTGCCGTTGTCTGTTGCTGTGGGCTTTCAGGTGTTTTAACTGTGCTGGCGTTACCTTTGTCGTCGCCGGTGGCAGGCTGATCTATTTTCTTGGCTCTGCGTGTTTTTTTCGGTGGTGTGACCGTAGGCGTTTCAGGAGGCGAAACCGTCAGCTCTGGTGCTATTGGCGGCTCAGGCGTCGCCTGACCTCTGGCCATCCAGTCTTCATAGGCCTGCTGATTTTCTGCATCATATATCTGTTCGTTTTCGACGCCATTTACCTCTAGGTTTTCAACTTCATGCTGACCTACAGGTTCATTATTGACGCTCTCTGGTTCATTCATGGTAACAGTCTCAATCGGTTGTCGGGATGGCGGCGAGTCCGGTGTGGACTCGGGGAGCAAGCGTTGACGGTAGGGGGCGAGCTCATCAATTAGCGCTGTGAGTCCGCGTGATTGATGGAGATCGTTAAAGTCAGTGAAGCCCTGTGCCTTTTCGGCGGGGGTCAATGCAGGCAGCACGGCAATCCCGCCAGTAAGCTCGGCGGCTTTCTCTACCGCCTCTTTGCCGGGATTACCGGGACGTTTAGGCTTTGGTGGATCATCATCCCCAAGAAACAGCATTGGGCTGTCGGGGTATTTTTGATGGAGCTGCTCAGCAACTTTGACCAGATTTCCGGAATCGATGGTCATCACAACGGGCATTTTTAGCGCCATTGCGCCACTGGCGGCGGTGGCATATCCCTCAGCACAGACAATGGGTTTGCCATTTTTTAGCGAGCCACCGACGACAAAAAAATTGCCACTTTTCTCTGCGTCTTTGGTCAGCCGCTTATTACCGTCTGCGTCTATGGTCTGCATCGAGCGAATGACGCCGTCGATGTTTTGCAGGGGGATAAGCAATTTTTGCTTTTCGTCGATGTGTACGCCCTTTGCCACATCAACCCCTTTTTTCACCAAATAGGGATGCTTTTTGTCAGCTTGCTTATTCTTGCTATAGACGTAGCGCACATTGCTGGCTTTTTTATTCTGCAATACCCGTTTGGCTTCGGCACGGTCCCACTGGCTTTGTGCCGTCACCGCTTTGATATGCAGCGCCGCCGTAGGATCGGGTTCCTCACCGCTAAAGTACCAGGTGCTTTGGTTCTCGGTACCGCCATCCCTAAAATCGTTAAACCAGCCATTGGGTAGACCATCCAGATGTCCCACATAGGTACAGGATTTTTTACCGGGCTTGTCGTCGTTCATACGAATACGTTGCCTAGTACCGTCCATGACGAGCGGTTTAGACAGATCAGCTCCGTTTGCCCGTAAGAAATCGGCAAACTGAGTCTGCGCGTCCCCCGCGCTCACGCCGACAATCAACGGATCGGGTTTCCACGGCTGGAGTGCTTTCATATCTGCACCGGGGATGGCGTACCAAAGCTTACGTTCGTCATCAAAGCGCAGTGCCGGTTTGTTATCCTCCAGTTTGCCTGCAGCCACACGAGCCTCATCTTTCTCGCTGTGGGGTACCGCCAGATAAGTACGCGAATGGGGCGTATTCATCGTTATCTCCTTTAATCAAAGAATTTCCGATACCACCAAGGTCGGCCATTAAGTCGATGACCGCGAAGCAGGTGGAAGATACGTTGGCTAAGCACGGTTATCGTGAAGCCAAAATGTGCCAGAACGGCGTAAAAGACGATGAGCCCGACGCAGAAGATGAACATCTTTGTGGAGGGCCACTTAAACCAGAGAGCAAACACCAGCCATGCCAGCGCCGGAATACCAAAAATACATACCGGCGGTGAAGCATCACGGCCGGGGTGATAATCATTGGCCATGTTGTTGACTCCGTTGATTGAATTCATGAGTTCCGATATAGCTGCGCGCCGTCTCTTCGGTTACCGCCTCTTCCTGATACATTTTCCAAACATGATCGCTAATGCGCGCCTCCCGATGGGTTAGGTCGCGATTGAGCAACGTTGGCCATTGGGTGTAGTCGTGCTTGCGCAATGACTCACGCAGTTCATCATCAAACAGCACGTATTCTTGTACGGCGCGGCGCTTGCCATCGGTCGTTGGCACTAAACGCTGCATCACGATAAACCTCATCAACTCCAGCATGTCGTGGGCCAAGGGTTCGCGATTCTCTGCGGGAAGCATACGCACGCTACGTGAGAACGCATGACCCGGCGAAAACGCATGTTCGGTGCCTAAACAAAGATGGCCAGACAGTGCCGCACTCACCATGCCTTCAACCGTTTCACCGTCGCGAACTTCGCCAATACCGATAACGGTCGGTGCCTGTCGCATTGATAGCCTGAGTCCCTCAGCAAAACTCGGCACATCACGACCGACTTCACACTGCTGTGGCTGAAGCAACCAGTTAGGTCCCCCCAATAGACCCTCGACCGGATCTTCATAGGTGGTGACTTTACAATTGGGGTTGGTTTCACCGTGGTGTTGGTAAACGGAGGTCAGTACCGTGGTTTTTCCCGAACCGGTTGGACCGACAACGAGGCCAACACCTTCCACCGGAAGATTAGCGAGCGCCTGATACAGTGGGGCGGGAAGCCCTAGTGTGTTTAATCTTAGATGGTCGTTATTGATAATACGTAGGGTAACTGCCACGGCGGTGTTAATACCGCGTATGGTGGATTGAACGAAGTTGGCGCGAAATCGAATGCGCTCGCCGCGCTCAAGTCCGAACCGTTGCTGGCTGTCCCCTTCGAGTTGCAATGCAGCATCATCGCCTTTACCGCTTTGAATGCGCGCTTTGATGGTTGGGTTAAAGAGAAAATCAATGAGCATGAGTAGCGACGAGTGATCGAGCAAGAAGGATGAGGCTCGGATCAGTCGTCCATGTAAGCCGATGATGAGCGGTCCATTGGACTGCAAATGAATATCGGATACGCCGTTCCGATAGCAATGGACAAAGAAGGCTCGAAAGATATCCGGCGTTAATCCCTTGGAAAAATCAAATTTATCCACGTCTATCATGGTGTCGCCCTTGTTTGGATAACCGGTTTCCACTGCTTTTTATCCAGTTCAAAGCCGGCACGTTGTTTTAGGTCACGCACTTTGTCGCCGAGCATCAACTCTTCACGCGTACCGCTGACAGTCTGTTGCTGTTCGGTTACCACAGGCGGAGTCACCATCTTTTGTTTGACTAACAGCGAATAGCGCATCATGCCGGTGTAATCACGTGTCAGACGGTTGAAGTTAGCCGCCAGCGTGTCATCAGCGCTTTGTCTGCCTTCCTCCCAGCCCTTCTTAATGGCGTTTTGCCAGACATTGCGCTCTGCACGGTTGCGAGGGATCACCGTGTCGGTAGGCGATGATTTGACGGATAAACCAGCAAAGAGATATTGGCGCCAGCTCGGCGGATTACTGACAAAGCGCTCAGGCACCAGAATGTTGTAAACGTGATTGGCAGTACGCATCTGCTTGTCGGTAATGGTGGCCAGCGACGTCGCCTCGGCAATCACGGGAGGTAGCCAGCCTTGACGATTAATCAAGGGTGAAAACAGATACGTTGTATCGAGCTGGCTCGCACGTTGTTCTAATGACTGACGTAGCTCCCATGCCCGCTGAGCTTTGCCGCCGCGAAAGCCTTCGGTTTTCCCCGCCTCAGTCAGCATCTGGTAGACCGTGTCGTTGACACCATCATGGTCATCGGCTTCAGGACTGAGATAAGCCGACATCGAGGGCGGCGCAGGCATATCGGTAGGTGGCGTCGCCGTGGCCGCCATGACCTTATTGAGCGGGTAAATGAGCGTCAAAAGGATGACGCTCACCGCACGAATACGGGACTTTGTCATGACAGTTTCCCCTTAAGCGGCGGCATAAATCCGACTTCGAACGCGTCGGCCTGTTGCGTGACGGTCGCGCGCCAGCTGATTTGGGTTCGGATAAGGCGCAGAAGCGTTTCAAAACTGACGTCTCGCTCATGGATAGTGACGGGGAGCGGTAAGCGCACGCCGGAATAGCGCAGGGTAATGCCGCGTTGATGGGCTAACTGAGACAGCAGCTCAAGGGCATCACCATCCCAATCTACCGAAACGCGTTGTGAATTGGCCGTAATACGACCGGGGAGCAACCAACCCTCTTCAGTCAGTGTCAATGCAAGACGCTGTTGCTCTTGTTTGAAAGCGATTTGAGCAGGCGTGGGTGTCAGGATGGAAGATGTTGAGGTTGAAGCAGGGGCGTACTGGCAGCCAGACAGCAGGAATGGCACCAATATCCCGATAAGGATTGGTCGTTTCATTAGCGTGCCTTGATCTCAATAAGATGAAAGAAGAAAGGAGGTTTAAATCATGAATAACAAATTTAGAGATATGGGTGAGATTGAACGAATCGTTAACTTATTGGTTAGTGATAAGTTTCTCACCCATTTTAGGGTTAAGTATTACCTATGGTATGCGTTGTTATATTGGGTTGTTTGACCTTGAAAAGAGGATTAATCATCAATCTCCCCACTCCGTCAGGTAATGCACCCGGCTGAGGAACGCGATCGCCGCGCTGAGCGGCTAGGGCTAAAACGCCGAGTAAGGCGTAGGACGCAGCTTCTATCGCACTCTCACGTGAAGGTCCTGATACCTGTAAATGGTCAAAATCAGGAAGATGGATTCGGTATTCAGACTTGCCGTCAGGTCCTTCTTCACTCGATTCAATACAGGCAGGATAGGGCACAAAATAAGGTGCAATTTTTTGTGTCTGTCTTCTGCGAACATCAAGTTTACTGACAAGTTGATAAGCCCTGAGATGGGTATATCGCTTAAGCATATTGAGCGAACGATGCCCAGAGATAGCTGACACCTCCATGACGTTTAATGAGCCAAGCTCAAACAAACGACTTATCGCTTCATGCCGAAGGTCATGAAAATGAAGATCCACAATGTTTAGACGTCCAAGTGCGACCCGCCAAGCACTTTTAAATCCAGATGACGTGTAGTCAAAAACAGCACCAGAAAGTAACACGCCTCTGTTTTGTAAAAGATTGCGTGCTTTCCGAGATAAAGGAACATCACGTGAGCTGCCATTTTTAGTTAAAGGCAAATGTGCAACACCATGCTGCATATCGATATGTTCCCATCGAAGTGACAGAATTTCTCCCTGTCGCATTGCCGTTTCAATTGCCAGATGAAAGATGGTGTAAAGAGACTGGTTGTTCTCTTGAAAATAACGCGATAAACGTCGCTCCTCCAATGAAGTCAGGCGACGGTTGCGACCACTAGACACTTTAGGCTTTCGCACCATTTCAACTGGGTTAGTTCTGCATGTCCCCCATTCAACACACGCTAAATTGTAAAGTGAAGAAAGTAGGGCGAGTTCTAATCGGACCGTATTCCCGGTGATATTTTTTCCTGTGCGAACATTAATCTGCGATAGCCGATAGTCACGGTAGGACGCAATATCAACAGTGGTTACCTCATCCATCATTTTCTCGGCTATAGGGTGACGTTGAATCACTGAAATGCGATAAAACTCTTGTTGGTGACCACGTTTGTGGACTGAAGTTGTGGCGTAATATTTTGATAATGCTTTATGTAGAAGCATTTTTTTTATACGTGCTGGACGAGACATAGCAAGTTCCTTGATAAACCAACGGTTAAGACAATTCTTAGCCGTCTACGATTTATCATATAGGAACTCAATTTAAACAGTTACATACGTGCCAATCCGGTTCGTGGGTTGGCATGGGTAAAATCAGCAGCAAAGGGTGTGGTTGGTATTCATCTCCTGTTGCGATGGATCACTTTATTGGAGGAAGAAGTGGGGGCTCGATTTATTACAAACCAGTTCAATGTCCTGCAAATTACATCATGACCGGTACTCGAATGTATGGTATCGGCGATGGTGTTGACGAGGAACATGTTGATGCTTACTGCTGCCCCTTTAGTTGAGTGGAATTTATCGAAAGCAAGTTGCTGCACAGCGGTTATATCCGCCATCTAAAAATGAAATTAAACGCCAATTTTTTTCTGAGTCTACAGTGAGTTGGCAACTTGATTGGTGTTTTGCCAGATCGTCCAGATAGACATATGACAAAGCACAAAATTGAGCTTTCCCGATACTTAGGCTTTGTCCGTTTTGGATCGTAGCGGTTGTGAACAATTGTTTTTCCGCTTCCCCCTTCCACACACCGGATTGGCACGAAAGTGTGGCACCAATGGCAGTGCGGCTTATCGCCCCATCGGTAGGGCATTTAGTGCCAGCAATGTTGATCTGACCCAACTTCAAAATACCTCCTGCAGATACGTCTCCTTCAGAGCGAATCTGCCCACCTCTTATCTCGCCAGCGGTATAGATACCCTTATTATTCAGAACACGCATATAGCTGCTGTCCGACATATAAAATCCACCGCCGTAGGTCTCATTCATCCATCCTTTGCTACCCTGCGTTGTTATCCATCCTCCGGTACTCTTGATGTCACCACTTATCGTGGCTCGTTGGCCCTTAATTTCGCCGCTAATGGTTGCGGTTTGGCCACTGATGCCACCACTGATAATGGCCTGTTTACCTTTAATGTCGCCAGCGTTGTTCAGGTTATTTCCATCCATGTCGATAGCCGTATGCATACGATTAAAGTCAGGATGGCCATTGACCGCGTAACGATAAAGGCGATCATTGCCTTGCCCAGATGTTCCCAGTAGGTCTGAAGGGATAAAAGTGACTAGTGTGCCTTGTTTACTGCTCATGCCGTAGTCTGTGAGGTTCATTTTCCACCCACCGCCTGCACCTATCGCCTGATTATCTGGCCAGACATAGCCTCCGAGTCCGGAGATATTGCTGGAAATATGGCGCAGCGCGCCAAAATCCCACGGCGTTCCGCCGGTGGTCATCACAAAGGCCTGCAGCTGGCTAGCTATTTTGGGGTTGCTGACTACAGCAACGAGATAGTTTTGATTGTGATCATTGGCACCAAAACCAGCGGGAAGATAGCCGCCGTTTTTAAGCGTTGTAACGTTGATATAGACAGGTTGTTTTGGCTTCACCTGTGTCGCGAGCGTATCAATATGGTCGCTGATATAGCGGCGAGCGGCCATCTGAACGGTATTGAATTGGCTTGCTGAGACTTCCCATGTCCGTTCTGATAACTGCTGTGCGATCATTTCAACTCCTCGTGGGGCAGCCATCATCCCGAGCCCTAAAACAATTACCATCGCTATCAGTTGCGCATTACCTTGGTTGATTTGTTTCATTTCGACCTCCCTGCTGAATAGAGTACAAGCACGTTTTGGCCCAAAATCCCATCATCAGGTAAGCATGCATTCACGGCTTGATTTCGTGTTTTTGAACGAGCGAAACGTACACCATTGATGATGACGTTTATTTCTTTCAAAGGGGAACTGGCGAGGTGGTTGATATATTCGCCACATAGACTCTGATGAACACTTTTGAACGTTAATATCGATTCATTGGTGTTTAGGTTGTAGATGCTTTCTACATGTAGGTTGTTGAAATTACCGAGTAACTCATCCTTCTGGAGATTGAGTAGGTAATAATTAGCGATAGAGCCCACGCCAAGACCCAGCGTGAAGCCAACCAACAACACAAAAAGTGGGGGCGGCAAATGCTTCATTTTTGTGTGAACTCCGCGATAAGGAGGCCGGCCAGTAGTGACAGGCATAAATAGGGGGCGAGCGGCTGTGGGCTTTTATTGAGGAACATCGGTAAAAGCATGAGTAAAAATGCGCCGCCGCAGCTGTACAGTGCTGCGGCAGGTGTAAGCCACGCAAAAAGACCCGCGATAAGATGTACATCTCCCAAGCCTAAAACTTCACGTTGGTGATAGCATCTCAGCAGCCACCATACTGTTCCGATGATGCAGAACATGACGGTGCTGCCAAGGACAGACGACGTTAGCGATACCGTATGTTCGATGGGCAGTAACTGGATTAACACGCCAACACACCAGAAGACATTGGTGAAACGCAGCGGTAACCAGTGTCGATATATGTCAAGCCACAGCAACGGAAGTAAGGCGATGGACATGAGTAACGCCGCGATATTTTCCTGATAAGAGTGAAACAAGCCGAGCGCAAGAAACACTACTGATACCGAGGAAAACAGCCGAGCAGGTAAAGGTGGCGCGTCATGTTCACGCAAAAATGCGTTAACTTGCCATCTTTGCAAATAGAGACATAAACATAATATCGGTAGGGGGATTATGACGGATAAAAGGCTCATCCAATCCCCCGTAATCGTTGATAAATGGTATAGACATCTCGCGCATAGCGCAGACGGATTGGAGCATTTTTATCCTTAAATCCTGCGTTGTAAGAGCCTAGACAATCCCACGTGATACCGCATACCTGAAAATGTCGCGCCAAGACCCAAGCCCCTGCTTGAACATTCAGGCATGCATTGCTTAATAGCTCCTGAGGATTGCGAATGACCCCCATCGAGATAAGTCGGTTCGCATTCGCGTCATTGATTTGCATCAGTCCATAATCACGACTGGTTGCCTTGCCTTTTTTATCCCGATTAACCCCGATAGCTTTAGGATTTAGCGTACTTTCCTTGATTGCGATCGCCTTAAGCAGAATGGGATCAATGTGATAGCGCTGTCCCGCTTCAGTAAAACACCAGGCATGAGCCTGAGCCGTAAGACCCAGACTCAATACCAGCAGGAGGAGCGTATTGCGTAATACAGCCATGCCTCCTCCGACCCCTTAGTTGTTGGTGCTGAATATCAACGTGTTTTTCCCAGTGCTGCCACTATCCGCCACGCATTGTTTACCTGCGTTGGCCGCCGTCACCGAGCCCGTGTTTGCGGTACCATTAATAGAGGTGCTCACAATACTTGGTGCTGCACTCATTTGGGTTGCCAACTGTGTACAAGCTTCATACGGATAAGCGTTATAGGTCACCGAAAAAGCCGCTTTAGCTGAACCATTACTGGTTGTTGGTGTGAGGGTGACCGAACCACCAAACTGATTTTTTAGTGTGGCGGAGCCGGAGGTTTTATTGCCGACGATCATACCTTTCGGAGCGCCCCCTAATTGAATGAGCGCTCCCGTCATATCGGCAGCACCGCTGAAATCATAGATACCGTCCGTTTTTAGCCGAGCGCGGGCATTACTAATAACGGCGGTGCCGTTGCTATATTCGGCCTGTATTCCATTGGAATCAGAGATGTTAGCGCCAAAATTCATAACACTGATGACCATAATGGCGACGACAGCGATCGAAATGACCAGTGCTAACAGATTGGCTTCTCCACGGTGAACAGACACAGAGCGTCGGGATAACGTGATGTTGTCCATAAAGGTTCCTTTTGATTCGATTAAGTTATGCGCCGGTAACAGCGCTGAGGTTTTGTGTAGAAACGGCGACGAGCGCCATATATAGGCCTGATAGAGCGTAAATAATCAGGTTTAACCAGCTGGCCAGACTCTTGATATTGGCCAGCGTCCGGGCCAGCTGATCGTGGGCAAAGCTGTCGATGATGGCTTCCCCCCCATCCCCCTGAGTGAGGAGTTTGAGACGGTTGATCGCGTCTTTGGAAGGAAACTGATAGCCGGTTTCAGACAGCGCCTGTCCTAATGAACGACCTCTTTTCATTAGTCGATTGGTCGCGTTGAGTCGTTGACGCAGCCATAGGGAAGCATGCAGGCTCAATTGCAGTAGGGTGTCTTCTTCTTTCACCTGCGCTCGGGATAGCGCGGCGAAATTGAGGAGAAATGTCGCCCCCTGAATTTCACGGTAGATTGACCAAGGCGGGAATTTATCAAAGAAACGTCGAACAGGGTTCGTCAAATTTCCAAAAGACCAGTATGTCCACGCGGCGATAAATAGGGCCCCAATAAGCCACACGCTGAAATGCTGGCCAAATAAATCAGAAATGCCGGCCATCCAAACCAGACTTCCCTGCCATTGGTCTCGCGGTTTCAATGTTTCCAATTCTGGAACAAATCTCCATGACATCATGCAGGCCAGTGCAATCAGGCTAAAAAACAGCAAAAGTGGCTCAGTAAGCCGCTCGATAACTGTAGAGCGAATATCACGAACAGATAACACCAGTTGCTTTGCGCGTCTCAGAGCGTCTGCTAACTGCTTTTCCTGTACACCGGATTGAATAATGGCCGCTTCATTGCGGGGTATCCATTGGCGAAGTCCTTGATCCAATGATTTACCTTGCGTGAGCGATTGGGCTACATCCTCAAGGCAGTAGACACTGGCACCGGGGCGGAATGTCCCTTTTCGTCGATTGTCGGCCATGCCCTTGACGGCATCTTCGAGCTTGACGCTGTTATCGAGTAAAAAGGCCAAATCCTCATAAATCATTAAGCGATCGCTGGCATTAAACGTCTTTTTTCCCAGCCAAATCTCGGCTTTCTCCCATCCTTTTAGTAATGGAGACAGCAGCTGCAAGAGCTGCGATTTGAACACTTCGATATCAAACATGGACGGCCTCTTTAGGTAATAGCAGGCGTTTGTCTTCATCCAGGGGGCAGGTGAAGTGCGCACTGAGGGGATCGACCTGACCGGAATTTAGATAATGTTGCAGGTGCGCGCGGCGGGTAATGCCCTCCATGTAATGAACCCAGTAACTGCGGGTTTGCAGCTTGCCGTGACGCTGGTACATGTCCATAAACATGGCATTGGGTCGGATGACTTCGGCAATAGCGCGGCGTCCAACCACACCTTTCCAGCAATCAGGGCACCCGTCAGGATGACGGAACGCAATGTGCTGGGTGTCGGTATGTTCAGCCAGCAGGTTTTTTTGCCTCAGATGCAAGGCGGGCAGGGCTTGGGCTTTTAATCGCTCTGCATAAGTGAGTTTGCAGCGTGGACAGAGCGCTTGCACCAAGCGCTGTGACATCAGCCCCATCATGACCTGTGGGTCAATGACCAACGAGGCACTGACACCAAAGGTTTCAATCAAACGGTCGATAATACGGATAGCATCAGGAGTATGGACGGTACTCAGGACGATGTGTCCTGTGAGCGCTGCGATAATGCTGGCCATCGCCGAGTTACGGTCACGCTGCTCGCCGACCAAAATTGCATCCGGATCGAGTCGCATGCCGCTGGATAACGCACTGCTCCATGCCTGACTGACCGCGTCAGGCTTACTGCGGTCTGCTTTGATCCCGCACTGAACGGCACCGGGTATTCCGCCTTCAACGGGGTCCTCAAAGGTCAAGAGATGTCGGGTGCCATTGGTGAGCTCCATATACATACGGCATAGCGTGCGCAGCGTCGTGGATTTCCCCGAACCGGTGGGGCCGGAAATTAACAGCATCCCTTCGGGCGTCATCAGCATCTGTTCAAGTAGGGCAATCTGCGCAGGAAGAAAACCCAGCTCGGGTAGTGAGGGTGGATTGTCACCGTCATCAGGAATGAGGCGCATCACGGCTAACAGGCCAAACTCCGTGGGATAGTGCTCATAACGCGCCCCAAACAGCCCCACCTGACGCAGAAATTCTTTACGTAAGCGCGCACTTTGAGGGCGGTTTGCGTGAAAGCTCGGTTCTGCCTCGTCGCACATCGATTGAATGATGGTTCTGGCCAGTGTTTCGCCTTCGACCGTTTCGAGATGTCCGATTTCACCGAGCTCACCGTGGACGCGATACAAGATGCGGGTCAGTCCGTTTTCACCAATACGGTAATGAATATCAGAGGCGTGTTGCGCTATCGCTTCACGGTAATATTTCAATACGCGATTTTGTTCCTGAGAGTTTTCAGCGGCAACCTTGGCCATCGTGGCTTGAGTTTGCGATCCGTTTTTATACTCTCTGAGTTGTTGCAGGGAGCAGGTCTCGAGGATGAGTCCGGAGCCTTCGCGCAGAGTTCGCGCGACAGCGCTCTGCACTTCGGGGAAGGCTGCATGGTCTGCCGACACGTAAAGTTTATCGTGTGTCTGCCACAGATAGCGTTCTGCCGATTCACTCATAATTAATCCTCTGCAAAAGCCAGTATCCAAGGCTGCTTGCCTGGTCTGCTGACGGTGACGGCATCAAAGGTGATTTTCTCGACTTTTAGGTTCGTACCGGGGATAGCGTTGCCGGCTTGAACCATCAGTTGGTTACCCCCGCTGGTTCTGATTAACGCGGAGACTGTTTTTCCGGCCCCCGTGATTTGGATTACCAGAGGCGGGGTATCGTCTTTTGCCTGTGCTGCCGGCGCAGCTGACTGAGAGGCCGAAGTATCATAAGGCAATGGCGCGCTGGCGAGTGTGCGACTGTCGCCATCACTGCCGAGCTTTTGAAGCTCAACGAGCGCTTTATCGCGCAGGAGTTGAGCCTGATAGAGCATGGTTTGTGCCTGTATATCTTCCATATTGACAACATTACCGCCCGATGGCGGTGTTGAAACCATCATGGCTTCAGGCGGGGGCGGTGTGGGTTCAGATGCAGCCAAAACCAGCACGGGAAACAGTGCCAGTGAAACCAGTAGGCTATTTCGCAGCATAGAGATATCCCTCTAGGGTATAAGTCAGTTGACCGTCACGCTGAGTCAACGAAACCTGCGACAAACGCAGTCCGGTATCATCAAAGTGTTGAGTTAAAAACAGGCGGTCAGGGGGAATGTCGGTGACAAAGGTAAATGCATAGGTATTCCACGGGACGTCGATAAGGTTTCCGGCATCATCACGTAGCGAATTGTCTTGTTTGACGATTTGCAGCGCTGCATTGATGCGTTGAGCAAAACTGGTGAAGCGCTGCGTTTGTATGGCATTGCTCGGTACGTTTTCCGCCCCTGTGGTTGGCGGGGCGGTGAAACTGAGCGTAAAACTACCCATATTGGCCGCACCAGGAATATTAAATTCCGCCGCCATCCCCGGATACCAATGAGGAAGTCGATTGGCAAAATCGGCCACGGTACCCCCTTCAGGCAGCGAGTAGTTAACTGACAGGCTTCCAGTCGGTGTACATTGCGCCTGTGCAAACGTCCAGCCCGCGATAGACAGTGGCAGCGTTTTCCAGTGATTGTGGCAAGTTTGTAATACGGTATTAAAACGCGGTATGTCGGCCCACGGGCGATGCCCATTTTCACTTTTCATTGCTGCTCGTCTTGCTGCCAGTTCAACTTGCGCCGCCGCAATTTCTTCGTCTTCTTTATGTTGCGCCCAGTATTGCCAGCCAAAGTGACCGGCAATAATGAGCCCCAAGAGGATAAGCCACAGTATCGCTGCTGCTTTGACATTGGTGGGCGCCAGACGTGGTGTCTTATGTCCTTTAGCGCGTGCCAGTAAGTCATCCAAACTCGGTGAAGGCTGCGTATTTTCAAGCCCAAAACTGTCAGGCGCGACAACCTGCCAGCCTGTAGGTGGCAGGGGATTCATCATGACAAAGACATTGATGGCACTCTTTATCTGCTCGGCTGTGCCGACAATATCGCTGAGTGGGGAAAGCTGGCCGCCGAGCGTGGCCGCAAACCACCATAGTTTCTCCGATAAGGGCAGTACGATGTATCCGTTTTGGGGAAGCTGAGGAAGAAGATGCAGCGCCAGTGACCGATAGGGCTGACGGTCGCGGGTTTCTCGAAAGGCCGAAAGAGCCGTCATTCCTAGAAGCGGTGCATCACCACGCCACACCAGATACTGATCAGCACCTTCCCCACGTGCTTTCTTACGTGAGCGGCTAGTTGATTGAGAGGCAATGACCTCCCAATTTAAACCCGCGACGTAATGAACCTTTTCATGGTCAACAATGTAAATATTGTGCAGATTTTCCATGATGCTAACCCTGAATAATTGGCGTGACGAACATAACCAGCTGTGTCCTGTTTTGCTCGCCGCTGGCACCGCCGCCCAGTCCGAAGAAGCGAGGTGTAATAACACCCTGATGGTCTGCCGTGGTATTAAGCTGCTCATAGCCGCTTAAAATCAGCGTTTGCCCTGACTTTATGTTGACGCGCTGCGTGAAGGTTTTGAGGCGTGTTCTCATCAGTTCAACGGAACTATTTTCACCCTCCTTTACCGTGCGCATAGTAGGGTCGTCAGACATATTGACGCTGAACTGCAACTGCATCTGGCTGCTGTCTGGCATCAAATACGGCAACACCGTCATGTTAAAGCCAGTGGTGATTGTCGAACGTGTGACAGAAACACTGGAGCCGACGTTAGCCGTCTGATCGCTCGTTATTTCAGGGATATAGTCTTGTTGAAGGGCGACTTGGATCGGCACAGCACTCAGGTTAGTGGTCAGGCTAGACGCTTGCGTCTGGACACTGACTTTGCCTTGTTCCGATAAGGCTTTGACCAGTGCTTTTGTTCCCGCCCCTTTACCATCGACGACCATCGCTCCGCCGCTGGCCATTTCACTGGCGCTAGCAAAGGCATTAGTGAAGGTGGCCTTAACACTCCCAAGGCTTAAAACGGCGTCCCAGTCGATGCCGAGCTGGTCCGAACGTTTACTTTCCACGCTATAGATCTGAACGTTCAGTACCACCTGACGGTTTAACTCACGATTGCGGTCATCAATATAGCGACCTATCTGTGTGAGTACGCGTGAGGTATCGGTGACCGTCAACACACCGGCAGACAGATTCATGCGGCCGACGCCCGGCGTAAGCATAGCTTTCACCGTCGCAGAGACATCACCGTACAGGTTTGACTTGATGGACATGTCGGTGGACTGCGAGGTGTTGGAGTCGCCGCTTATCCCGCCACTGTTTCCGCCGCCGCTACTGCCCGTCGATGACGTTGTGCCACTGACCGTTTTAGATGTGAAGGCGGCCAGTGAATCCATGAATAGCACGGGGAAATTTCGTGTATCCAGATAGAAAATGACTATCCGACCATCTTCGTAACGCCATGAAAGTCCCAGTCGGGCGGTAATGTTGTCCAGAAAACCATCAAGTGAGGCTTTCCAGTAAACGCCGCGCAGAGTGAGGCCGTCGCTCTGTCGGGATAATGTTTGGGTGGGCGCATTGCCCCCCATCTGTGCCAGTGGCAACATGCCGTTGGCATCAGGGGCAGGTAAACTCCCCTTAACTTGTTCTGTTGCGCCACTGGCCTGTGTTATCTGACGCGCATCGGGCGTGAGTACCACAGAGATGTTACAGGTGCGGGTGATATAGGCGCTGATGTCATTGAGAGATATGGCACCGGGACGATTAATTTGAATAAGGCAGGCGGGCAGGCGTTCTCTATCGCGTCCTTTGGCGTTAAGAGGAACTGGATTTATCCACTGACTCGGGAGTTCGCGAACGACATTGCCGCTTTTTAAGGTCTGCAGATGCTTTGTCGTGGTGTTCTCGGTCTCACTGGCTTGTTTACCCAGTGAGTCAATTCTGTCTAATGTGCTACAGCCGGCGAGCAGGCACGCCATCGCCAACGCAGTGAGCGTTTTTTTCATCATTGGAGTTCTCTTATTTAATTAAGACAGACCAGACTGCCGTCAGGCACGGTGCTAGGGACTGCGACCTGCATATCGGTGTTAGTGGCATCAAACAGTCGCCGATTGCGTACCTGACCCACTAATGCCGTCCGATCGCTTTGGGCCAACAAGGCGTTAAACAATCCGGGCTTTGTCGGTTGCCATACCCACAGACGGCTGCTGACGACCTGATTTTTCAGATGGTTTGAGAGAGGGATGCCCAATTGACGGGCATCGATGGTGCCATTTTCTAAAGGGTGACTATACCGCCAGTCATTCAGGGCGGTGAGATAGACGAATGTCTGTCTGGCCTGCTGGGGTAGCTGATTTTGGATATTCTGCTCTTCCCGTGCCTGCCCTAAAGGTGAAAAAGATCCGCCATAAATCACCACGGCAAACAGCCCCAGACAATAGAATAGCCAAGGCATCAGCGTGGCTCCTTATCATCAACCAAGAGCACGCATTGCGCTGACTGCGTGGCCGCATAGAGCGGGGTCGAAGCGGTACCGTAGAGAATAAAAATGTCGTTGATGGCTTTTTGGAATGTTCCTGTGAACACCAATGGCGCGTCAATACGGTAATTGACGCTGGTATTCCATGCGAGTTTCCAACTGCCTCCGACTGCGCATTTCTCACGGATAGTCCAATCCAGCAGGGTGTCCTTGAGTGTGGCACCGGTATTCGCCTGCCAGATGAGGGGCTTGATAACGGGAGGTTTCACCACCGCGTGGCTATTTGTTACCACGACGGCTGATGTTTTTACGCGACTTCCCGTGAATGGATTTTTTCCTGTAGGTTTGTCTGTTGCTGATTTGACTGCAGCTGTCTTTGAGGTGTTCTCGGTCGTTTGGGCTGCATCAAAAATTGATACTTTTTGCTCAGGCCAGTTTATCTCTGCGCGGAGTTTTTCTTGTGCCAAAACGCGATTGAGAACATAAGGCCATTGGTCATTGCCGGACCATGCCAGCGGACGCCTTACCTCGGGTTTGAGCCCAATGTCATAGTGGATGGTCCAATCGCTCGGCACAATGTTAACGAGGGCTTGCCGGAGCGTTGGCGCTTTACCTGCTGCCGCCAATGCGGGGATGGTCGGCGTCTTTCCGAGATACGTTAATGTCGGTAAGCGTGCTGATGTCGCTACTGGAGTACGCGACGGCGCATTGTTCGGCTTGGGTTGGGATAATCCGTGGGCGTTTTGAGTCAGGAGCGAAGACGTTGTGCGAGAGATTCGGGGAGGTGCAGGCAAAACAGGCGTCAGGGCCGCAATCAGTTGTTGTTGTACGAAGCTGACTTTCTGTGTATTGACCGCCATCATCGAGTCGACAACATCATTGGCTGGTACATCAGGTACATGGCTTCCCTGAGCTGCGCAGCCACTGAGCAACAGCCCAAAGGCGGTGACAGTGTGTTGTTTCATGGGGGCTCCATGGTGCGAGATTTTTTTGTTAAGTGGCTTTAGGATGAGAACTAGGAGAATACATAAATACATGTGGCCAAAATGACGAGTAAGATAACGACGGGTAGGGCTTGGTAAAAAGGGTTAGCAGAGAAGATGTCCAGTTCTAGAAGGAAAAGCGCATAATCCTTGTTTAAAATAAGAAGGGCCCTGAGCTCATAGATAAATAGAGTTATACACTCGGCTATATCACTGTCTAAAATCCTTCTGTATTTCATTTTGACTTTAATCATGGCTTTCAAAAGAGAATACCCTACATCAGAGTATTCGGACCAATCATAACTCTCTTCCCTTACACATGTTTTTAGCAGACTTATCTTATCCTCTAACTGCAACTTTTTTGACAGATTGAACAGGGATAATCTTTTTATAAAATCATCGGTGTTCTCTACAATCAGGTCTTTATTAGGATAAGTTTTCATCATATTTTCCAGTCACCGTCTACCTAAGATTGCTAACGAGTAAACGAAGGAGGCGCTGTAAATGTTGGTGGATAAATATAAATATCAAACAACTCAGCACCGAAACCCGCTTGCACATGTGTTCCCTTTATAGGTAAAGCCAGCTTATGCGCAAACGTGCTGTTGAGACTGCCACGCTGTATATTCCCTGTGAGAGTGACAACCGAAAATTTTGAACGGCTGGACGATACAATGTTGAAAAGTAATGAGAGCTGGTTGTCGTCTTTATCCTTTACTTCGAAAGGCACGGCTGTCACCTGATCGACGGGGTATGCACCGCTTCCTGAAACCCATAATTCTTTGTGAGACACATCTGAGCTCGACGTGACCTCTCTCCACACTTCCCATGAAAATTGACATATCCCTGTTTTTACATCACAGGTTCGTGGTGTGGGTAATACCTGCTCATTAGGCTGTGATGTTGTGCACGATGCCAGTGCAAGTGCAGAAAGAAGGGGGAGAACGTGTTGACAGCGACGGGGGCGCAATAAGTGTGTCATGGGTTTTTTCTCTGATTGAGCTGCGAAATGGCTTTATTGAGTTCGTCAGGTTCAAGTGTTGGCAGTAACTCGATCAGAGCGCAAAGCACATGACGCGCACTCACCGGGATATTGCAGGCGTTTGTTGAACGAATAGCCTGAAACTCTAACGTTTGGGCATAGTGTTTTTTGAGTGAAAAACAACGCTGCATATGAGGTTCCTTATTTTATTATGAGATTAATTCGATAATGGACTGGCAATCCACGCAACGTTGGACGCCCGCAAGTGTTTTGCGCCGCAGCTCAGGGATGGGGTCGTGACAGTCACAACAATGCGTGGCTGATGGTCGATGTAATGAATAAGTGCGGGTAAATTGAAACTGATTTAAAAATTCCATCTCTTCGTCGGCGCGATCACAAATATCAGACATAGCATTCTCCATCGTTAACAGCTGGGAAATTTGAAGGTGGGATGGTGTTGCTGAAAAATCAGTGGTATTGCGGTGTCCAAAGCTTATCGGGTTTTGCTCCCCACACACTTTCAGCTAACGACGACATGCCAATGTACAGTGTGCGTAATACCGTGCGGCCCAACGCCATTTCATTGCCTCGCATAACCGCAAACCCGAACTGATGAAAAACCTCCTCAAAATGATGATTTTCCTTATTGAGTACGAGCTGGAACGTCAGCGGCGCGTTCATCTGCCCCGTGGCCTGAAACGACTCTTCTGTACGCGTTAGCTGCAAATAGTGGTTGTATCGCGTTTTTGCCCTGTTCATGACTTCGAGGGTGATTTCTTCTGGAAAACGGCACACGCAGCTGCGCCAGTGATTGCTATGCAGCGCATTTTTGGCATCACGTAAGCGAATAAAATCACATTGGTCACTCAGTACAGACTGCTCCCAAAGCGCGCTTAAGACACCTTCGATGGGCATGTGTTTGTCTTTGGCCAGAAGCTCTCGTAGAGAACTGAACTCTCTGGCTAATCCAGAAAAAGTCGTCACTCTACGTGCTTGAGTGAGCCACTGAGCCAGAAATTTTCGCTGTGCAGATTCAGAATGAAAGGGTGTGTCATCATGGGCGCAACGCAGAGCAACCAGCATGCACCACAATAGATGTGATACCGGGTTTTCGAGTTGAGACATAGGCGATACCAAAGGTGAGTAGAAAACTATTTTGGACTGATGCCTGTTTTCCCAGCTGTCTTGAGGTTAACGAGGGTTGAGACAGTTCACGGCAAAAGAACGGGGGATGTTCATCGAAAGGTGCCGGTCAGGCATCAGGCCAAAATAGTCAAAAAAATGCCCCAAAATTTGGGGCCATTGGGGCAAAAGGAACTTGCTACATGGTTCAAAGTTTCTCTGGTGTTGGAAAGTGAGAGAAAGCGGTGTTGGCGGTGTTAAACGCCAATTCGTACAACATACTGATCCGTGATATAGGCTGTGACGTTTTATCCAAAGCCAGCAAATAATCATATTGCTTTTGTGTTAACCAAAGACGTGAAGCGGCTTCTAACTCAGGTTGTGCCGCAATATTAAGCGCGACGTCTGGATAGGTTTTCATTAATGCTTCAACAATCATTGGTCTAACAGGACTGATGGTCCCACCAACATGAACAAAGTCGCAGAAAGCGGTATGGCAACGAATGTTCGCGATGCTGTGTACATCAAAGTTGGCTTTCAAGAAAAAGTAACCGGGAAAAACCGGAGTCACTCGCTTGCGATAGCTGTACATCTTATCGCTGCGTTTGATATGAGTGACCGTTAACGGCGTCCAAGGCACCATGTGCTGACTCGATAACCAGTCAAACAAATACTCCCTATTACGTCCCCCTGTGATGTATTGCGCTAAAAACCACTGATAGTGCTGCACTTGTTCAATATTCATGAAGGCTCCGCACGAACCGATCCCCGTAGGGACCATTCTGTATTCATGTGGGGGCGAATACATTCAGTGATAACGCTGAAGCAGGCTTATGGACGCGCACCTAAGCACGTTGGCTGCAGTTCTGACAGCGTTATAGCTCAACCTATTCTTGTCTCTAAAACACCGAAAGAACACATGGCGGAATGTTCTTATGTGAATAGTATTTTAAACTGGTTGTAATAGTAGATACGATCTAAACATCTATTAAAAGGTAAAATGTCGATCTTATATTTTATATAATGCCTGTTTTTGTAGCATAAAATACTAGTGCAGATCCATTTATTAGATCCTTTGACCAGAAATAGAAGAAAAGACGATCTTTTAGATCGCTAGTTGCCATTTTGTCGGATAAATCGACTGTTCAAAAAAAGAGCACAAAACGTGATGTACATCACAAAAACCTCAGGGGGGTTACTGATGCAACACATTGTTGTGAATGGTTATATTTTAAATGAGTACTATTCACACACGGAAATTATGGCTTTTAATGGAGGGGGTTTTAGCGCAGGATAGATGGGCGTTGACGTCACCGTGACGGGTGAACCTAATGGGCCAAAAGAAGAATTAGTGATACCAAATCAGATCTTCACGATCCATTGGTTGCAAGACAACGAAAATACGGTAAGATTTACGCACTCTGCGCTGAATTTTAGGCTAATTTTCCCTTAAATTGCGCTGAAAATGGATTAAAGCGGGGTCCGGTCATCGACCGGACTTCGTGATGGGATAGGGCATATCCTTAAATGCTCAGGGAAAAAGGCTCAAAACAGCGGGCCTTGAATGCAAAAATCCCCCGAAATCTGTCATCAACTTGGCGGAAGAGTCAGAAATCAGGGGATCACAAAGCAGGCGCTGGCCTGTGAGAGATTATAACGCATGCAAATCAGAAAACAATACCCGAAGACCGCCATAAGTGTCGGCGGGCGTGAATAATGTAAGTCCACTCCAAAATCGCAAAGAAGATAGGCGTCACCGAGGAGAACATTCCACGGTGTGTAAATGCCCATCCCCCTTATATGTGCGTCCCGCACACTATAAACCTCTGAGTAAGCAGCATGGTCGCGCCCTGCGTAACCTGATGAGCCGGGATAAAACCACGGGTGAATGGGTTATACGTCGCCGTGTATCAGCTGATCCCGTCTTTACCTATTTACGTCCTTTCTGCGACCGGAAGCGGGCGTTTCGCGAAGTCCGTCGACGTCTTCTAGATGCGCTTTTTGTGCTTTTGGTCAATAAAGCTGACTTGGCCACCGGTATAGTCACTATCAATATCACGCGCTTGGCCGAAGAACTGAGCCCACATGATGACGAAGGGAATGTGATTGCCGAGAAAGCGGTGACCACCTCCCGCGTCTCTCGTCTTATCGATGAGCTGACCAAGTTCAACATCATCCTATCGCCGGAAACTGAGTGGGATTTTGTGAACGGTTGTCGTTTTCCCAAGCATGTCATCATTACCGATATTGGCTGGCAGCTAACGGGCGTTGACATGGATAAGCTGCGTGCCGAACGTGACGAGCGTCTGCGGGCTATAAACGATGGTGTGTTACAGCCTGGTGAGTTTCTAACGGTTAGGCAAGCGCGAAAGCGCTGGTATGAACGCTGCCGGCAACAAACTATTCTCAGCCGCCGTACACGTGCGATTGAGGGTAAACAGCGCCGTCAGCTGGAAGAACTGCCGTTTGACGAGCGTAAACGCCAAGTCGCAGAACAAATATTTCGCTCGATGAAAGGGCAGACACAGCACCTGACACCACAGCAATTTGAGAAAATGGTCTGGACGAAGCTTTACCAACTGGAATTAGTTAACCTCCAGCCGCCGGGTTCGCCACCACCACATTAACCCTGCCTACTTTTCAACCATCCGCTTCCTGCGGAGGCTTCGCTACACCAGCTGTTTATTTCTGGTGAAAAAAACAACACTCTCTGCCACTAAAAGGTGGCATCGGTGATCAAACCGTGTCGTCATAGCCAGTCTTATCATTTTATCCACACTTATCTGCAAATAGTCAGAGAAGGTTACTTGCAACCGACCAAGAGAAACCTGCAATTTATTCAGGGTTTCACCCTTACGTATTCTCTTTAATAAATACGTTATTATTCACTGGATTAAATTTGTGGATAACGGGGATAAAGTAAAAATACAATAATGCCTTCGCTTGCTCCGGCCATGCCGTGCCGCTCAGAAGTTTATTAAGTACCTCCCACCGCAAGCGGCGGGCCCCATTCGAGACAGCCTAGACACATACAAAATCTTGGATAGCTAGCGGGAAGGTTTGAATACATGCTCGTAAGCGGCTCTACGACCCGCTAACGCGAAGATACACCCCGACTGCGGCAAAGCCTTGTCGGGCTAACTCCGACCGCATAATGACGCTTCTACATCGCTTTTAGTGGGTTTGGCTTAGCAGGGATGGAAGGGGGATTGGTGATACCTATCAGAACAGAGCGGCTACGCCGCGCTACCGGCGCCATTAACGTACAGAGGTATATTTAACAATAGCTGGCGCCTTCATGCCGCAAAGCGGCATTCAAAGCTTGGCTGCGCACTGCTCGCCAACCTGAGTACTGAGGAAATCATGTTGATCTGGTGTAGTGGGTTGGAGTGGGAATACAAAATGATAAAGGTGGGTCAAAGTGGGAAGTATTGATAATAATCTAAAAGGAGGACTGATAGCAGTAGGGCCCGTAAACCTAAGAGTATGGGAAAGAAAGTCTGCATCCCACTAGGATACACCCGTTATTTGAGAGTTTATGCCACATCTAACAGATATTCCCACTTCCACACACTCTATTCGTTCTCCCTACTTCAACACACCTAGCTTTCGTTTCAAGGTTTTAAGTTTGCAGAACGCCGGTGGATCAGCACAAAAGTTTCTTTACCCTTTTTAGTGATGCTATGTTCTAGATAGCCAATTTCCTGCAGTTGGTTAAGTGCTAGCTTAATGATACGGTTTTGTTCTTTCACTGGAGATAACAAAGACAGTCTGTCGCGTATCCGTTTAAACGATATGGGCACTGGATTTGTAGGCAGACTTTCGATGAAGGTATACAGCGCCTGTGCTGCCTCTTTACGAGTAAGGGCATTTATGGGTTTATACCGGAGTAATACCGTGTAATCAGTTTGATAGAGTTCCCACAATCGGTGATCCGCTTCTAACTCAACCTGATCTCGCTCAAAGTCCAGTTCACCGGTTTTAAGTAAACCTGTTACTGATACTTTTTTTGGCCCATCCGTGCCATTCCTAGTAAAAGTAATTGTTTTCCCACGAATGCGGGTAAGCGCATCTGAAATGCTTTTGCGAAGACGAGAATCAAATCTTTTCGATTCAAACCGGCACATTCCCGCGAACTCATGAAAGGTGAGTTTAACACTGTTAGTGTTAAGCCCATATTTGCTGAATGCTTCAATGATTCCGACCCAGACCTTGAAGTCAACTGCCATGCTCAGCCGTTCGCCAGTAATGCGTATGTCGTCGTAACCTTCACGACGAGAATACTCAAGATCCTTAAACACGGAACTTGCGTCAATTGACGTTTGTAGCCCTTTTGCGGGTCTGCTGGACGGGACAAAAACGTTGAGTCTCATCAGTGCGACTGGCTGAACAGTTGCCTTACTTGTCACTGTGAGTTTGTTGTGTTCAACATCAGAATCCGGGCCTAGAACCTCACCAATAAAAACCTTTCCGGTCATATAGTTATATCCGTATCAGCAGTTTTGTGGATAATGGGCTACTCTTCCCACTTTGACACACCATTTTTCCCAATTCTACCCACCTTTTTCCTGTTTTGACACACTATATTCCCACTGCGACACACCCACTTCCCGTTTCGACACACCAAGATGTCCTGAGAGGCTTGCTATCAAAAGGCTCAGCGTAAGCGGGATCAGTTTGGATCTATTTGGACTATCTAGGGTAAGTTATTGGATCTATTGAGTGGATATGTGGATAAAAATAATGTCTATGCCAGGAAATAAAGTATTTCATGGCTTCAGGAGGCCACAGGTGCTTTATCGCTTTACCAGACCTGACGATTATTCATCGGACTGAATTTCGCAGATGCTGCGTAAATCAAGGCGATACGAACTTCAGACGCTACTACCTACCGCGACGCCAGTAGCGCCATGAAGTTGTCTTTTCGCGCTTCATCATTTCACTGAAATGCGTTTATCGACATACGATATTTAAAATCAATTTTATCGAGAATTTGATTAATTAGCTGTATATCTGCAGGTTGAACTTGGGTGTTTGTATATAATTCTCTGGCAATTCGAGATGCATCAGTCTTGTCTTGAGTTAGCAGATTCTGATGTTTACTCCGGCCAATTTTTTTGCAAAGGTTCTCTAAATTATAGAATGCCATAAGATTCCTTAAATTGAATCTCTGGTAGGTTGTTTCGTTGTTTGCGCAGCTCAGTAAATAGTCAACATCAGTTTCAGATATTTGTGGATCTGTTTGGTATCTGGCATATATTTGCGCCAACCTGCCAGTATTGGTTATACGCAATTTTCCATAGTGACTTAAACGTTCAAACCTTAATAGCAAGTACGTAATTGCAATTTGGTGATTATCAACTGTATAGCCTCCTATATTCCCACCGTTTCCGTTGCCGTTGCCACCACCGTTTACGTTTTGTATGAATGTTGCCGATGTGAAGTTAGGTATGGATTTAATGTCAGTATAGTTTTGTGCTTTCTTAACACATGTACTTCCACAAAACCCTGAATTACCATCTTCATCCTGAACAACAAAAGCAACACCACTTGTTATAGGTTGATGGCACTTAAAAGCACATTTGACGCTATCACTATGTGTAAAATCCTTTCTAATAACAGACCAAGGCATAACAACTCCTTTTTGAGTAAGATATTAATTCGTTTAAATTGGAAATAATAATACTAAACAAAACAAGGCTGTAACTGGATAACAAGAAATTCAATATAGGGGGCAGTATCAGGGCGATAGCGGGTGTAATGAGATTACATCCTGATATGAGCGTGCTGTCCCAAGACATTTCTTTAAGTGACTCGTTGTACCTTTTGATAAAACTTATTTAGTTATTGTTCTTCGTCTTCGCTCGGACGATTCGGGGTTAGGTTAGCTGGCCACTGAGCATCGATGACATCGGCTTAAGTGTGATTTTCATTAATTTGTACGCGTATATCTAACCCCGTGTCATGGCATGCTTGTAGCCACGTGGCGACCTGTAAAGGGTCCCCCTCGAGGCGGCTCATTTGTCCAGCGGCGTTCCACAGCTGCAGGCAAGTTGAGCCATCAAGGCGGATGACATAAACCCCACGCCAAGCGGTATGCCGGTTACCGTCAAGCTCAACGGGGATGTCTAATGGCGTTTCCTGCGTGGATTCCGTTGGGCGTGATCCCCTCAGCGGGAGCACTCTGACTTCGCTTGCCCGACGCTCGGCTTCACAGCGGTTTTGTTCCTCGATGAGCAGAGGCTCGGCAAGTTCCCGACCTGTCTCGGTTAATTCCACGGCCAGCTGCAAGTTGGATGCCCGCAGGGTACGCAGCCAGCCTGCGGTTTCCATCCGTCGGCAGGAGGCGCGCAGGTTGGGTCCATAGACCGGAACCTCCCCACCCTGCGCCAGCAGATGCTCCAAATCTCGGGTACGGACGCGGTGTGTCCCCCGCTGTTCCATTGCAGCCAGCACAATCAGCACCCGTCGTTGCAGCGGCGACGGCCCGCGGGAAGTTACTGCTGACATGCGCGTTGTTCTGCGGTCGTGGCGCGCTGGAGCATTTCAGAGAACCGCAGATGGTCCCTGTCGGCGACGTCGTCTGGGGCACGACCCGCCAGCGCCAGACAGTACCAGAGTTCGATGGCGCTGCGTGCGCGGGCAATCTCCGCATCGGTATCGTTGCAGTCCGAACGGTTTGCCCGTTCAAGACATGCGTTAATGAAGTCTTCCGTATCGCCGGTCATCGTTTCATAGCTGAGGCGAAAGTATACTTTTTCATCCATTCTGCATGCTCCGTTTGATTATGTACATTAATAGGTAAAATCATACAGCGAATAATTTATCTCTACCTTGGTAAATATCATATCAGGTATGAATTTATGTATTATGACAAATATCACATCTAGTATTATTTTATGTATCTTTATATAAAATCATATCCCTTACGCCTTTCTCATCACGCAGATCCGATTTCTGGCAAAGTCGGATCTTTTCAGGTAACCAATTCAGAGAGATGAAAGGAGCATTAGAGACAGTAAGGATTTTCATGCGGGAGGTATAACTTCCGGGACTAGCAGACGGTCTTCTTTGAGAGGGGCGTCATTCGCATCCTGATAATGACACCCTGAATCGATTCATGGTAAAGCGGTGCTCAGACCGTTGGTGTATCGATTGCCATGATAATTGAGGGATTGTAATTGCGAACGGCGCCCACAGCCAGCGAGACCGGTTGCCAAGCGAAATCCTCTGTCTGCAGGCTGTACACATCGGCCAGCATATGGCCAAAAGGCGGAACAAAGTTGGTGTTTAGCCATTTGCGCTCGGCGGCCGGTGGTAGCGCCAAAGGGCGTCTGTCATGAATAGCTGGCAGCCATGATGATGAAGCACCGGCACTGGTGTGCTGGCGCGATGTTATACCGCGCATGCCAGTCGCCAGCGGAGCAAATCGGCATATCAGATGCCAGGGCTGCGAGAAATTCCTCTCGGCTATGGAACTGGAAAAGTGACCACACATAGGCAGCTGATCCTTTTGGCGCTGGACCGTAAAGTATAGAATATTGGTAATTTCAGACCGAGACTCATCATTGTGAGGTTATATTGAACCTTTGTTGCACCCCAATGATTAACGCTCAATTTTTATTGAACCATCAATTTTTTAAGCTTTGAATACATTTCAATGCTTTGATATATAAGTGATGTTTTTATTCGTCATTGGCGGACAAAGGAATAGGAATGGCCACTGTTTCCATTAGTTACTCAACATATGACCCCACAGATCAAACCAATGAACGCATATTGGGTACGGAACATATTGATAACATTGAAGAGATTCTAGTACCTTTAAATGATAAGAACACCCCAATATTTATTACAAAAGCATTTTCGGGGGAGGTTTGTAAACGTTGGCGAGTCCGGTTTTTTCTGGGAATTGCACCTGACCATTGGGGCGTTTGGTTAACGGAGAAAGACGTCAGCAAAGACATCTATCTGTCGGAGATTTTGACCAAAAGACGTATAGGCAATGCGGCTGGGTTCGTAAAAAAAGGCGCTATCGTTATCGTTGAGTTTGGACACATTTATCAAACTCTAAATTTTCAAACTGGTTTAACTAAGAGTGCAATGTACCCTTGCAATCACCAAGAAGGGGAAATGCATAAGAGAAGACCAGCGGTGGTCGTCAAAGTTGATAGAAGAGGAGTTACAGTTGTCCCTGTAACATCCAAAGAGCCTGATGCCCATGAGTATAATCGTGCGATTTTCGAGCTTGAAACAGAATCTATCCAACATATCAAAGAATTAGATACTGGAAAGCGTTGCTTTGCCGTGTGTGAAATGATCCAGACTGTCTCTCCTACCCGCATCCTTCCTCCTGAATCTAGAGATCATAAAGGTCGTGATCGAACTTATCGTCGGGATGAATCGTTTAGTAGACGGTTATCTCGTAACGATATGAAAGCGCTTGAGCAGGGGTTACTTGCTGCCGTAGGTATGTACTCCTTACAGGAGAAACTTGATAGAGCAATTCAAAACGGTCAACTGCAGTCAGCTGAGTTGGAGGAGTTACGGCCTGAAGTTGAAACAATACGGGAAGAACTTGCGGAGTTGAGGGATAAATACCGTATATTGTCTGACTTGTACCTAGCATCATCTGGGCATGTTACAAGAGAAGACGTTGAGCAAGAAGTTATAGAGTATATGGGGCTTGACTAACAGTCAGAATAGTGATGTACTTAGTACATCGGTAGGGGTAAAGAGACGGCACTCTCCCTGCGACGCTGAAAGATGCAAGCCGACGAACACAAAGTTTCGCAGTGCAAAAAGGCCACCAGATGAGGTGGCCTTTTTGTATCTATGTTGGTCGATTCTTTTTTTCATACTCCTGACGCGAATAAAGATCTCTGGTGATTTGTTTATAAACTGGGTTTTTAAACAACATAAGTTAAAACACTGGTTACGCTGCGACGCTTAATCTTCAGGGTTGTACTCTCTGTAATGGTCTTCCAATCAATATCCTCCGCAACCTGAATGGTTTACCGTGATGTGCTCCGGCATACGTAAATCCTATATCGGAGTTAAGGAGGGATTATTCCTGAAGGTGCAGCTCCTTCAGATTCGTTTCAAAGTAATCAACATAAATTCGCTCATTTTTGGGCTTCATTATCAGCTGAATACCGTTGGGAACGGGCGGACATGAGGCCCGGTAAGCGAACATCTCATCCTGGATATTCCGTAGCGTATAACCCAGTTTCTCTTCTTCTGCCCTTCCGGAAACCCGGATGCCGGATAATTCCTTTTCAACGTATTTTTTCAGCTTCTCGCTTCTTTTCATACTGCTGCGATTATCCAGAAACTGAAGCAAGAAATAGCGGATGACCGGCAATGTGAACACTACATAGAAAAGGATCTCATTCAGCCCAGATTTCATGGCGATGCCGTAAACAAGCATCGCGACAGGCGAGACAATGAATGCTGAAAGATAAAACACGTGCAGCACCTCCCTGAGCGATTTGTCCCAGCCGAGGTTTTTTCCGTGGCACAGGAGCGCCATTACGGCCTGCGGAGCGTCATACACCTTACTGACGTACCATCCCTCTTCACCAAATCGCTTTCGTGCTTTTTCCGGACTGTTTCTGAAATATTCAGCTGCCCGGATGATTTCATCCCGTGAGATCTCCTCCACCTTCAGTTCATTGCGCCGGATGCCAAGTACCCGGCAGTCGTACATTTCCTGGATTGAGGCTGCCTTCCTGCGCAGTGCCGATATGTGTCCACTGATGGCAATGTTAAAGGTAAGCACCAGAAGTCCATACAATCCCAACAGTGAAGACAACAGCTCTGAATCGACAAATCCTCGGCTTCGGTTGTATACGGTAACGAGCGAAAGCAGGAGAGGCACGATGATGCTGAAGAGAAAATTGAGCTTGTTCCAGTTTTTTACCCTGTCGTACACACGGGCCTGCGCATACAGTAAATCCAGGTTTTCTCTGGTCGACTGGTTCGTGTAAATGGCATTCATGGTTCACCCGTAAACAGGAAAGGATGGCCCAAACACGTCGCGCCATTTATTGATGGATTTTTCATACTCTTTATTATTTTCAAACTGTCTCGCCTCCGATGCCTTTTGCGCATCGAGATAACATCTGTCCGATATCGCCTTACGAGCCTCGTCAGAAAGAGAGTTGATATCTCCCTGTATGCCTTTGGGATCGTTGACGGAGAACTGTACGAAAAGACCAAGATGGCGGAAAAGCGCTTCCAGCTCCATATCGACAAACGATAAGCAGGAGGTCCTGCCGGCGTAATAGTCCAGAATTAGCGTCTCCAGCAGGTAGGAGCTCATGGACGGCATTGTCGAACGCCGCTGCCAGTATTTGACAGCCCGGATAACATTGAGAACATTACCGTCATTCTTAACGTTGATAGACTTGACTCTGTCTCTGTCAATTCGGGGATCGGTAAATTTCCAGTGTCCGTTCCCGTCTGGGATCAGATAATACGTTTTACCATAGGCATCTTCACTGGTAATAAAGCAGGGCACGATATCGAAATTCCAGTCCTTACTGACCAGCTTAAGCGTGACGGCTTCCTGGTTACGCCTGATATCAGCCTGGGCATACTGGGCAATATCCTGCAGACGGCTTTTAAAGGCATTCAGAATTCTGACGGAGCAGACGGTGTCTGCCCCGGAATGTCGGTAACGATGCAGACGTGAACCCTCTCCGGAGGAGGTTACAGTTACCCGGTCACTCAGGATGGTATAGGTGGCACCTTGCCCGGTTAAGCCAAACATCAGATCGATATCATCAAGCGGACGAATTTTGGTTCTTCTTGCGAACGAACCGAAAGCAATGTGGATCCCGGGATAACTCATCGGAAAAACCTCATCATTTTCAAAATCATTAATCTTACCGATTAGCCAGTCGCGACTTGCACGCGCGTCATCGGTGTCTGCCTTTTCGAGATTCACGGTATCTTTCATAAATTCGTTAAAGGCAGCTATTACTGTGGTCGCCATGTTCAGTCCTTTAATTCTTTCATGCAAAACGCGCAGGGCTCTGTCGTAAACCTGAACACTTCAGTACCCCAGAAGAGTCGGTACATTTTATTCTTATTACCGTAAGTTAAAAACCGTCTCGCTCTCTACAAGCACATATAATTTACATGGGAAATAAGAGTCTCACTCTTTTATTGATAATTATGCAAATATTTAAATTATTAATGTCAATTATGCATTAATGCTATTATGTTTAAAATCCATAATTAATGTTGCATTATCAGCACAAATCCTTCTTCATTCCAACTGAGATCCGAAAAAAGCAAGAAACGGATCTTCTCGTCATCACCTCCCTCTCATCATCGCAAATCCCTTATCTAGTATGGTGTCTATCAATTTATGCGGCTTATGTTGTGGTTTGGTTCTCTTGCCTCATCGAGACAGGTACACCAGAAAGGAGGCTTTGGTTATTCACTGACCGTGGTACACTTCCGGAAAGTCGTGAATACGTAGAAAATCGGATCATAGTGAAAAGGCTATTCTGTAATTTAATAGAGTGGTTATCAGCATGCTAACTATCAAAATATGAAAAAATTACGGCAGTGAAAATCCATTTGTGTGACAGTCAGGTTGGTGATAGATGGTATTATTGTGTGTAGTGATAATCCCTAGTGTGATAATTGAGTGTGAGATTAGCTATGCGGAAGATTGTTGATCTAAAAACTATGCATGATGCTCTAATTATGCTTGGCCATGAAAAATTGTGGTTCAGCTGTCCAAGACCGCATAACAGGAAGAAAGGTGTTTGCCAGATAGTGACCTGGAACAATTATGTCGTAGCCGAGAGACATCTGGATGTTCACATTAAAGGCTGGGATTTTACAAAACATGCGACTGTAATTTTTCCTTATCCCCCTGGTAGTGAGCCATCACAGTTTGATGATGAGTTAACTGAAGAGTCTATTTTCATGTTTTCCATGATTTACTGATTTTGTAACCGGCAAAGCGAGCGAATATTAACTGCAGGCGGGATTTCTCAACAATGCAGTATAACCTGTGAGGGGTTACCGCCAGTGCCTTGAACAGGGAACAAATTCGATTTAACTGACAAGGGGTCTGTAATGGAAAATATGATGAAAACTATGCGTGAACATTTCCCTACACGCACAGTGGTGATCGAACAGTCTCTGGATATGCTGGGTATTACTCGAGGCGAAGACGGGACGCTGACTTTCCCCCGTCACTCTGATAAGCGTTTTCCTATTGGGCGTATCCGCAAGCGTCTGGCTGCTTATGGCTGGCGCGGAGAGCGTCTGAATCAGGAAGTCGCTCGCATCGTCGCAGGCCCTGATATTCTCCCTGAGAGAAGTGACTACAGCATTATTTTTCCTTACGGGTGGGAACGTAATCAACTTACCCCTGAGATGCGGAGAATGTTTCCTCGTAAAAGTGGTCGCCGCGCGCTGATTATGCTGGATGAGCTCCACTCTTTTTACTCCCAGCAGCGCCAGACGTTATCAACAGTACGTTGTGAAACACCCGAGGTATCATGAATTACCCTTCTCTTCCCGGACAGCCTTATGCCCCAGACAAAAAGCTGTTACCCGTGGCCATCGATTACCCCGCAGCTCTGGCATTACGGCAGATGGCCATTGTGCAGGACGAACTGCCTAAATACTTGCTGGCACCAGAAGTGAGCGCCCTGCTTCATTATGTGCCCGATTTGCATCGTAAGATGTTGTTGGCCACGCTGTGGAATACCGGCGCGCGTATTAATGAAGCGCTAGCGTTGACGCGGGGCGATTTTTCGCTGGTGCCGCCCTACCCGTTTGTTCAGTTGGCCACGTTAAAGCAGCGAGAAGAAAAAGCGGCTAGAACATCGGGCCGTACCCCCACAGGCATTGCTTCACATCGTTTGGTCCCTCTCTCTGATACACAGTATGTCTCGCAGTTGCAGATGATGATTGCGACATTAAAAATTCCCCAAGAACGACGCAATAAACGCACCGGAAGAATGGAAAAGGCGCGGATATGGAGTGTGACTGACCGAACCGTAAGGACGTGGATCAATGAGGCCGTTGACGCCGCCGCGGCCGATGGGGTGAGGTTCTCTGTGCCTGTGACGCCGCATACGTTCCGGCATTCTTATGCGATGCATATGCTCTACGCCGGCATTCCGCTGAAGGTGCTGCAGAGCCTGATGGGGCATAAGTCGGTCAGTTCGACCGAGGTCTATACCAAGGTGTTTGCGCTCGATGTCGCTGCGAGGCACCGAGTACAGTTTCAGATGCCAGAGGCCGATGCGGTAGCCATGCTGAAAGGGAACGGCTAATATCACATTTCGTTCATCGAACTATAGGAAAAGCTATGGAAGCAGTAGGATACGCTATTCTCGACATTCGAACTTTATTTGCCGGCTTTGCGTTTGGCTTTATTGTTTTTAGTGTGGGCTGTTATTTCTGGTTAAATGAAACGGGGAGGTTTAGCCACCGTAACTACATGATAGCAGGTGCTATCTTGCTGTTCGGCCTCGTTTGTGCCCCACAAATTTTTCAAGCCTTTGATGGCACAATACCCGCTGACTATAATCATTACCGGAGAGATGATGGATTATCCCCTACGGAAATGATCATTATGGGAAAATTATTTGGCGCAATTCTTGGTAGCCTTGCCAGTATTTGGCTTTTCAAAAAAAAAGATAAGTAAACTTAGCCGCCAAGGCGGTTTGCCTATCATTCATTAGCATACCGCCCCATTTGCGTTAGCAATGCACCAATTAACTCATCGAGACACTCTAAATTTGAGCGGCGCTTTTGAGTTCAGCTATCTGACTTAGGGCTTCGTTCAGGATGCCTTCATAGCGACTCAGTGAAACTGGGTAAACTTCATCCGCAGTCGTCTTTGAAAAATCCACTTCGGAAAGTTTAATCTCAACATTCGTCTCTGTAACATTCATGTGCAGTCCCTGTAAGACTTGCCGCAATTGAAGTGCTGCTTTCCCTCCCCCTCTATTTGCATAGCTGACCATCGCCACTGGTTTGTTGTTCCATTCCTTGTATAAGTGGTCGATTGCATTTTTTAAGGCTGCTGGGTAACCCCAGTTATATTGCGGAAAAACAAATATATAGGCATCAGCTTCTGAAATCTTCTTACTCCAAGAAAGTGTATGCGCACTGATGTAGCCTCCCTCTGCAGGTAGGTTTGGCTCATCGTCCATTGGAAGTTTCCAGTCCTTTAAATCGACAAGTTCACAAGGATATCTACTGCTTACAACGTCATTAACCCACATTGCTATTTGTGGGCCAACACGTCCGAGTCGAACGCTACCTATCACTATTTGAATACGCATAACTACACCTAGGATGAAATGGGAAGATTTGTGCCCATATCATGTTATTGATATTAGGTTTTAACACCGACAAAGTTTCAGATAAGTTGCTACATCATGGTTGGAGGAGAGCCATTACCAGAATATTTAACTGTTACACTTTTTTGAAACGTTCTGAACACGTAAATTCGTAAAAAACTAACTATAGATAAGCTAGGAAGGCCATTAAGATGAGTCTCAATGAGCGACTTATTATTGGTATTGATGAAGAGGAACTCTTCGATAAAATCACGGCGAGCTTTCGCGCGATTTTTCAACCCGCAGAACTTTGGTTAAAAGAGACCACACCGATACGTCAATCTTGGGAACCTATAATTCCCCCACGACGACATGTCGTCACCAATTCTGATCGTACTTTACTGGAAATTATGCCGGACGGAAGTCTACGGCCTACGAGCGAGTTTTCATTTCGTCGATTCTCTGGCGATAAATATGAGGCTAAGGTCAGATACCCCGAAGGACCCGGAACGGTACGGGCTCAACCACTCCCCGAAGCCCGAGCACTAACGCAAAAGGCCGTCATTCAAGCTTCCGTGACGATGTTCAGTAGAACTACACGTAAACGGCTTTAATGCAGATATGTATCTTATTCATGATGAAAGAATACATATGAGGCACAGATGGGGCTTCAGATATGAAAAAGCTGACTCTTGCCAGCTTTTTCATACTTCACGCTTCATGTATCATACTTATTACTTATTACTTATTACTTATTACTTATTACTTATTACTTATTACTTATTACTTATTTTGATTCAGGTACAACTCTAGTGCTTCTCTGACTATGGCGCTGACATTCTTAGGATCTCTACCACTACGCTTGTTCTTGAGAGCAATGTCTTCAACTGTAACTAACATTTTTTCCCCTAGTGATATTGTGGTCCTGCATTGCTTTTCTTGCTCAGTTCTTTCCGGTGAACCATATGGCTTATCAGCTAGTTTATTAGCGAGGGCTTCTGCTTGTTCGGTAGTAACATCGGGACGATTTGTCGCCTGTAAGCTAGGTTTTTTAACCATTATTAAAATACCTCACTGATGAGCTGTTCTATTTCCATTTTAGCTGCTTTGTTATCAGTTTCTAAAACCCCCATTCCATTACTCATGCTGTCTCGGTAAACCTTTCGAAAACAAACCACTGATTCTAGAGCTTTAATTGTTGGGAACTCTTCAAGGTACTCGAGAAATTCTTTTCGCTCATTTCCTCGTAGCACTGGGTTCGTAGTAGCCATACTTTGCAGACAAAATACTTTAAGGTCAGGGTTTAGGTCACGCATCGCTTCAACTTGTTGCTGGAGTTCTACTAACGTGTCTAAATCAGGCTGAGAACATTGTAGAGGGGCAATAATCTGGTGAGCGACGACACCACTTGTAATGAACTCTCGAGAGTTACGTCCAGCGACATCAACTATCACGTGAGAATATTTTTCATCAAGAGCACGCAATGTCTGTGTGAGATTATCAAACTTTTCAATTAGCGTGAGAGTCGGCACTAACGCAGCAGCTTCGCGTTCGGCATGCCATTTTGCAGCTGTTCTTTGAATATCTCCATTCAACAAACAAACGTCTTCACCTTTGACTGCCAATGCGACAGCGAGATTTACTGCAGTGGTCGTTTTACCTGAACCACCTTTATTACCGCCGATGACTGTAATCACTTGCAACCTCATAAATATGATATGTGAAGTATGAAATATTATCTTTCAATCGTACATACGTCAAATACTTGTGAAGTATGAAGTATGAAGTATGAAGTATTACTTAATTAATGTGAATTCATATTTATTACTTGTGTTTTAATATTTCATACTTATGATGTGTTACTCAAAGTGAGTGTTTATACACTGATTCGATAGTTCTTTCTCAAATTGAGTAATAGGAAGGATGCGGTTTATATGAATATCTTCTGTGATGATGGTTCTACTAACGTAAAACTGGCCTGGTATGAAGGGAAGGGGCTTTGCACGTCCCTATCTGCTAACTCTTTCCGTTCGGGGTGGAAGGTCGAGGGGCTGGGAAATCGTCAAACATTCAACTATTCCTTAGACGGTAAAAAGTATACATATGATGAAGTGAGCAACCTCGCTATCAATACTACTCATATTGAGTATCAATATTCCGACGCCAATGTATTGGCTGTTCACCACGCATTGCTGAACAGTGGTCTGGAGCCTCAATCCGTCTCATTAACGGTTACTCTGCCAATTAGTGAGTACTACACACCTGAATGCCAGAAGAATGAGCTCAATATCCAGCGCAAAATTGATAATTTGATGCGTCCTATGACACTCAATAAAGGGCAAAACTTTACGATAGAGCACATTGACGTGATGCCCGAGTCACTACCTGCAGTGTTCGCTCAGTTAGTTAAAGATAAAGTAGGACAATTCGAAAAATCTTTGGTCATCGATTTAGGCGGAACAACGCTGGATGTGGGCGTCATAGTTGGTCAATTCGAAGATGTGAGTGCCATTCATGGTAATGCCAACATTGGCGTTTCAATGGTGACTCAGGCTGCATTAAGTGCACTTAAAATGGCGTCAAGCGATACCAGTCCAATGGTTGCAGATGAATTGATCAAGGATCGTAATAATCCAGAGTTCGTTAGCCAAGTGGTTAACGATGAAAGCAAAATCCCTCTCGTCATTGATACCATTGAGTCTGCGATTGCCAAGCTTGGTGAGCGAGTCGTTGATGAATTGGCTGAATTTCGTCACGTAAATCGAGTATACATCGTTGGAGGTGGTGCTTCTCTTATTGCCCCCGCCGTCAAAGCTGCGTGGCACCATTTGGGACAAAAGGTCGTTATGATGGATAATCCTCAGATGGCTTTAGTACAAGCGATAGCGGTATTTAAAGGAGAATGATGTGAGTGACGAGCGGAAGAAATTCACGCTGTATTTACATCCAGATCAGCCTTCTGATGCTCAAGCATTGGCGGTGATAGAAACGGTTCCTCGCGCTGGGCGTGGGGAGCTCTATCGAAATGCATTGGTCGCAGGACTTGCATTACAGCACCTTGATAGTCGACTCCCTACCTTACTGACAACCTTATTCACTGATAAACTGACCTCTGACAACGTCGTGAACATGATTAGCCAGACTACGGGATGGAAGCCTTCACAAGCGGATATACGCGCAATTTTGGCTGAATTAGGAGCGGGACAGATATCCTCCGAACCTAATGAGAAAAAGCTTGCCGAAGAGTTAGATCTGAATGCCGCCCGTAGTAAACTGAAGGGGTTTCTCTAAATACTCAAATTGAGGCTTTAGCGAGTTCGGACCATTTTGTTGTATATGAGGGTGAAAGCAATTCCCGCTTCATCCTCCAGCCTTTCTCAATCCCCTGTCCGCCAAACCATACTTTTCCGACACCTGTGCTGTTAATGCGATCGACAACTTTCATCAGTTGTTCACTGTTCGCGCGCGGCGGCGTCTCATCAAACATGTCTATCTGTCCCGGACGACTGCAGAAATCATTGAGCATGATCCCCGCTTTTTGATAGCGATATCCATCCCGCCAGATTTGAGACAGCGCTTTCATCGCAGCTGCGACAATATCGCGCGTATCCTGTGTCGCCAACATCATGATCTGATTAGCACTGTTGCCGTACTGCGGCTCGTTTGCATACGGACTGGATGGTTAGGAAACTGAAAGTTGTTTTTACCCTGTTTTCCGGGCGTTAGCTTCTTATGCTGATGAGCGATCCTCTGTTTTATCCGGCTGCGGTTGTATAAATTCACAGTGCTTCGGTGGTTTATTATTCAATTTTATGAATTTTAAGCAGATCTTCCCTATGCCGCCTGTTGTAACCATCGTCGTTTCTTAAATTCCTGACGCCGCATCTCCAGTAATTTATCTGCCCTGATACCCGCTTCCGCACAGTTGAAGACCATTCTGCTGCCACACAGCACACACTGGTACGGATCTATCCGGGTAAACTGCTTCATCAAAGACGCAAAGCCTGGTTTTGGCGGTTTCTCCTTCTCCTTTATGTCCAGTGCCGCATACACCTCCGGCAGTAAAGTCCCCCGTTTCCGGTTGGCCAGAAAGCCGTAATACCGCACCATTTTAAAATGTCGTGAGGGGATATGGCTGATATAGCGCATCAGCATCTCCTCCTGGCTCAGATATTGGATTTTATTCTGACCTGTCCGGTGGTCATAGTAATGATGAACCACTGTCCCGCCACTGTAGTGGCGTAATTTGGAGGCTGCAACAGGTGGCCGTTTCAGGTAACGGCCGAGATAATTGACGTTTTGCCGTGCGTGCTTTGTCTTTTTGGCAAAGTGAATTTTCCATCGCCGCTGATATTGTGATTCTAAAAACTGGCACCATTCCCTGTAGTCGCGGATATGCCTGTAGCCTGCGGCGGCTAAATCCAGCGAAGCATAGTGCTGACGAAGCAGGGCAATGACAGCCTGACGCCAGTAACGCTCAGCCACCTTTTTTTAAAGAAAACTGAGCGCCAGACGCCGTGTTTGCGGCATAACCCGCCACGGGTGACGGATAAATGGATATGCGGATGCTGGTTAAGCTGGCGTCCGTAAGTGTGCAGGGCGGCAAATAGCCCGATTTCAATGCCCATTTTTTCCGCCCATTTCAGGAGGGTATAGGCAGCACAAGCAAACAACTGATTGAGTAACGGCCAGTTAAGATTAAACGCCGGCCAGAGTTTATCGGGCATGGTAAAGGTGATGTGCTGCCATTCGCAGTCGGGGAGGATGTGTTGCTGCTCTGCTATCCATTGCTCGGTGGCTTTCATGCCGCAGGCGCTGCAGCCTTTACTTTTGCAGCTCTGACAGAAATATTTGGTGTGGGTGCAGTGAGCAGACTCACAGCAATAACGGCGTATCCCCATGGCACCGGTGCCGCAGGCGAGCATGCGCTCAATGACCAGTTTGGTCCATTCGGGGATAGTATGACCGCGATTGATGAGAAGACGATCCCAGCCGTCATCAATCTGAAAGAGGAGTTTTGCGGGGCGAGGAATATACATGCACCGGATTATAACGGGAGATGGTTACTGAAAACAGCCATTGACTTACAGAGTCTTAGCTCCGCCGCAGGCGGCTATTGTTCTCCAAAACTACGGCTGCAGATGATTTGCTGTTTTGCCGGCAGCGCTTCAATCGATATACAGGGTATGCCGTTTAACTCTCTGATGGTTCTCTCAACAACGACGCCGAATGTTTTCTTCATCAACTGCAAGTTCGCGTCAGCCAGCTGCAGGACCGTTTCGATACCCATTAAGCGAAGTTTTGCTGACAGCTTGCGGCCAATTCCCCATACCTCGTCGACCGGAAGCAGCGCCATCAGTTTGCGCTGACGTATGCGGTCGCTTAAATCGACGACGCCGCCCGTGGCGGGCCAGGTCTTTGCTGCGTGGTTGGCTAACTTGGCCAACGTCCGCGTTTGTGCGATACCAATGCCACAGGTTAGGCCCGTTCGTTGGGCTACGGTCGCCCGAACTCGTCGTCCATAATCAAGATACGGCTCGCTGGCATCGATGCCGGCTATCTGTAGAAATGCCTCATCAATACTATAAATTTCCAGCGACGGTGCCAGTGACTCTAATATCGACATTATCCTGTGGCTGATGTCGCCATATAACGCGTAATTCGAACTGAAACAGGCTATCTGATGCTGTTGAATCAATGCCTTAGCTTGAAAGAATGGGGCGCCTCGTTTGATGCCGAGTGCTTTCGCCTCTCTGTTCGCTGCGACAATCGCGCCGTCGTTGTTGCTAAGCACGATCACCGGTTTTCCCTTCAAGTCGGGCCTAAACAGTTGTTCGCAGCTGGCGTACATCGCATTTACATCGCAGAGCAGGAACATATTAACTTTTGTCCAGCGTATGAATTGCGTGCGTGACTACCCCAAAGATATCCAACTCGTCAGGATCGACAAATATTGGGCTGTAAGCACTGTTCATCGGCTGCAAGCAGAGCTGCGGATGTGTGCAAAGCCGCTTAACCGTGAATTCTCCGTCCACTGCAGCGATGACCGTATCTCCGTGAGACGGTGTCAGGGCGCGGTCTACCACCAATAAATCGCCTGACAAAATGCCCGCTTCAACCATTGATTCACCCTGCGCACGAACGAAGTATGTCGCTGAAGGGTGACGGATACAGAAATCATTTAAATCGAGCTGCGCTTCAATGTAGTCCTGAGCCGGAGAAGGAAAACCGGCCGCGCAGGTATCGCTAAAAAGTGGCAGTTGAAGGCGTGAGGTTGTAATGGCCGTGATGATTTCTGCTTTCATTGTTAAAACTCATAATACTGTATGGATTACCAGTATTATGAGCGGGAATGTTCCTATATGGCAAGTTGGGAAAATTCCTTTTTCCTAATGACGTGTTTTAACTGAAAAAGAATTCGCCATTTTATCTTCCGGTAGCTCAAAAAATAAACAATTGAAGGTTTCTCTTGTCACATCCCTCTCTCGATCGGTTACGGGCAGGTTATCCACAATGTTCTGCAGTCATTATGTGGATAGTCCTCCTGCGCCGTGCCCGCACTTTAGCCGGGCGGCTGCGTCGTCAAGGGAAGCTATCGCCGGTGCTCGCCCGTTCCTGACGTTAACGGCGCATTCAGCCCGTTAACGTCACGCTGCGGCCTGCGCGCCGCCCCTGACGTCTTCGCCAAAAGCCCGTCTGTTGTGGGGGCACGGCACAGAAGGGTGCCGGATGCTGAGGATATTTCTATGTTGAAACCTGATGTAACCGCGCGGTCAATGACAATCGCTGCCTTTAAAAGCCGACTTTCACGCTACCCCGACGATGCCTTGTGTTGCGGGACGTTCTGGCTGGCCGACGGCTTTTTATCCCTCGACGACACGCTCGATGAATACATGATTGAAGCGGCTATGGAACGTGCGCAAGACAGCCATGATGCCAACATCGGATTAAATTGGGACGCTCTGCAGTGTGCGATTGATGAGGTCAAATCCGTATGAATACGTGGCTTGTTGGATTCGCCGTTGAAATCAGCGGCGTGGAAATGATGGTTTACCATATGGTTTCTGCGCAGACCCCGGAGCTTGCCGAGGCGGGAGCAATGATGATGGGACGCACGTGGTGGGAGGACGGAAAAACTGTTCACGAAGGGTACAGCTGGCGCTGGCCATGCGGGAGTGTTTGGTTTAACAGCATCATTTTGCTCGACGATGTTGAGAACAGTATTGTGCGTGGGCTGAAGTTCCTTGATGCATGGCCTGTGACCGGAACACTGGACGACCCCGTCATCTGTGACGAATACGGTAATGACTGGCGGGAAATAACCCGCTAATTCAGACAGGGCAGAGTGACTGCCCTGTTCTTCGACGTCTGTATATAAGGATGTCGCAACGCTCCTCATCCACGCCGCTGCGCTGGGGACTCCACTGCACGGTGCCAGTGTGCCGCAACCGGTGGCCACGGGGCGGGCGTTTTCTCCGCGCCTGTTCGGCGTCGTTGTGATTTTACGCCATCCAGACGCCCTTTAAGGATCGCCCTTCAAGCCGCTTTCGCGGCATATCCTCGCCGCCAAAAAACCGACGACTCCGGTATTCCACGGTCAGCTTGACCCGTTACCGGTCACGGCCTACAGGCCCCGTGCAGTAGGGAACGGGAGCCGTGGCGGCTCCCTCCTGCGGGCACCCTAACCCGAGGAGACTTTCTTATGTCACGATTTGTGCAGGGCAATTGCGTCGAAATTATGGCTGTCTTTCCAGACAACGCCGTCGATTTTATTCTCACCGATCCTCCGTACCTTGTCGGCTTTCGCGACCGTCAAGGCCGAACGATTGCGGGTGACGTCACGGACGAATGGTTACAGCCAGCTTGTCATGAGATGTACCGCGTACTGAAAAAAGACGCGCTGATGGTCAGCTTTTACGGCTGGAACCGTGCCGACCGCTTTATTGCTGCGTGGAAAGCCGCAGGGTTTAGCATTGTGGGGCATTTCGTTTTCACTAAAACTTACACGTCAAAATCGGCCTACGTCGGCTACACACATGAATGCGCTTACATACTGGCGAAAGGCCGCCCACGCTTGCCACAACACCCGTTGCCTGATGTGCAAGGTTGGAAATACAGCGGCAATCGGCATCATCCGACCGAGAAGCCCGTCACGAGCTTACAACCGATCATCGAGTCTTTTACCGCCCCTGGCGCGATTGTGTTAGACCCCTTTGCGGGCAGCGGTTCGACCTGCGTCGCGGCCCTTCAAGCTGGACGTCGTTATATCGGCATCGAGCTCCTTGAGCAATATCACAAAGCAGGGCGCGCCCGTCTTATGACGGTCCAGCGTGCCATGCAACAACCCGCCGCAAATGATGAATGGCTACCGGAGGCTGCGTAATGAACTACGACGGATCTGAAGGACTACGTGCCGACGTGGCGGCACTGGCCAACGCCATGTGCGATTTACGCCAGACGCTCAACGGGCTTGAGCAGCAATACAACTATCAAGCTGAATCGCTGCCGGTACTGTTGGCATCGCAAACCCTACGCCGTATCAATGAGTTATATCTCAAAGCATATTGCGAAGTGTTAACCCTCGATGAATCTTTTAAAGATTAGGAGATAGCCATGTACGGAACACGACAACACGTTTGCGCGCAACTGGAGGAAGGCTTTTCTGCCGATACGCCGCTGGCACTCCTGATTTGGACCGCCGACGACATGGCGGCGTTTGCCGAAGGTTGGGATCTCTCACTCAACGACGAGGAAGTGAAAGCGGTGTTAGCCAAAATAGGTGCGATAGACGATCACCATTTAAACGGTGTGGGGGCCGACCTTGCGGGAAACTTGCTCAATGACGTGAAAGACGAAATGCAGCAGGTCACGCTGCCTGCCAGCCTGTTAACCCGCGTGGTGACGTTAGCCGAGCAAGCCTTATGGCCGAAAGAGTGGCAATCCCGCGACGAGAACCGCGAGATACCGGAGGGGATGCAGCACAAACTCAACGACCTGATCCAGATACGCAAATTATTGCAGTCTTAATCGTTAATCACGCCGCCGTGCGCGGCGTGAATACCCCTTTGATTTGAGGTGCTTCATATGCACGAAAATAATGAAAATACCGCACTCAACGCCCTGATTTGCTATCACGGTAGGGCGCTGATATTAGCGCAGGGATGGCCTGACCATATTGATGTCGTCCAATGCTATCCAGGGCGCTGGCCGGGTTGGATAAGCATTTACGCGCGATTGAACGCCGCCGAGCTGGTGACTGTCTTGCAGCCGTATACCCGCCAGACGTTGGCCCCGATGCGCTATCGGCTTGAAGATGCGATCGACAAGCTGATGAGCAGCCAAGCAGAGTTAGTGCTCTACGGCAACCGATATACGCAAGAGCCAATGCTGCCGGGGGACGCAACACAGATTGCCATTCCCTTTGCCGCGCAATGGCTCACGCAGGAGGAACTCACCATTGTCCTAACCTGTATACGCGAGGCGATTATGACGGTATGTGCTCAAGTTTTGGCAGATTCACGACGCATTCAGGCCGCATTAATGTCAACCGGACAAACGGTATTTGAGCGCCAGACACGCCGTTTCCGCCTTGTGGCTAAAGAAAGTGACCAGCCGGGTTGGTTGGATGAAAACGACGATACGCTGCCCGAGGTGCTGGACGCGATCCTTAACAAAGGCGCGCGATTTGGCGCTATTGAGCTGTATCTGGTGTGTGAATCAGTTGAACATATTCTTTCCCACGGTCTACAAGAGGATGTGTTGCGTTTGCCTGAATGCCCCCCTCACCAATGGTTGGATTGGACGGTGCTACACGACGTTATCATAGAGGGACGGCGTGAAATGAACAGCCTGCGCGATGCGCTGGCCGGTGTGAGAGCATCATAAAGGAGGAGGGGCAGTGCCCCTCTTTTTTCGTCTGATACAGGCAATAAGGACGTCGCAGGCTCGGCTATCTATCGGCCAATCCCCGCAGGCTTGGCCGGACAATGAACCGCTCTCTGTTATTGCGGTGTTGTGACGGCTAACGCCGTGCCGCAACTTTAGCCCTGACGTGTCCGATGCAAGGGAGGCTTCGCCGCCGTCGCTATTTATGCCTCTTCCCTGCGTGATTTTCCCGTCGTTCGTGCGCTCAAGTTTCGCGCGCTCACCGTTCAACTCCCGCCGTCCAGAGGGTGATGTGTGGAAGGACGGCGCCCTTGCATCGGCCACTCGTTGCAGGGCTGTCGTATCGGCACGGCGTAAGCCGGATCACAGACAACCCTGACCTCGGAGGATTTTATTATGGGCAATGCAACCACCACACCCTCTGTTTATGTGGACACCTACCACAAATACAACTGCGGCAGCATTTACGGCAAATGGTTAGACCTGACTGATTTTGACGACAGGGCCGATTTTTATGAGGCTTGCCGAGCGCTGCATGCCGATGAAATGGATGCAGAATTTATGTTTCAGGACTGGGAAGGTATTCCGTCGCAGTTCGCTTCTGAAAGTTCGATTGACTGGGATTTTATCGCTGCGTACAAACACGCCGTCGCAGAGGGCAGCGAAGCCGCTTTTATCGCGTGGGCGGAGTATACCGGCCAGTGTGATTATGACGCCTTTGATGATGCGTATCGAGGTGAGGCGGAAAGTGAGGAGGACTATGCCGTGGAAATGGTGGAGGATAACGGCCTGCTCCATGATGTGCCGGAGCAACTTCGCGGTTACTTTGATTTTGAAGCCTATGCGCGTGACCTGTTCAGCAGCGGCTATGTGTTCCATGATGGCTATGTCTTCTCTAACTGACTCGTGTCCGGCGGGGGAACCCGCCGATTATGGCGATGAACGATGACACTGGCACCTGTCTGACCGCGCCGAAAAACCCGTGTGCGCTTCTGGCGCACGGGGATATATGCGGTGCTGACGCACCGCTTTCTCTCCCGCTTATTGATGGCCGAGGGATGCGTTAAGTTCTGTTTCTATTCTGCCCAGTGCGGTGCTTCTTCCTCTCTCATATCTTCATCTTCTCAATTTTCTCAATCTTCTCAATCTTCTCAATCTTCTTCTGGATATACATCCTTCTACTGTAGTGCTTTTTATCTTCACCTCTTAAAAATCCAAACAACAGGCTTTGGGGCACCAAAGGCGTGCGTCGTTCCGACATACGACGACTGACACAACTAGTCGCGCCCAAACAGACGGGCACGCCAAGTTTTACGCAGCCACAAAAGCGCGTCTGCGCCCTTTCGGGGTAGAGCCGCTGCTGTAAGGTCAACAGCACCGCTTGCTGTGACCTTTCGGTCACGCCGCTTTCACTGCCGGTGATAAAGCCACCGGCGCTAAGGGGGCCAGATAAATCTGGCCTCTTTCCGGTGTCCTTTCTTTACGCCCTATCCTGAGCGCTGTGTTTTCGTGGGTCAGCCTGCGTCAGGGGACGGAAAAGTCAACAGGCCGCGCCAGCGCTGGCCGCATTAATTTTTTTTCCTCTCAAGTTCGTCTCAAAAAATGAACGCACCCCCTGTGGACTTTACCGCCGCGCCTGTCGCTACCGTCTTCCCACGAAAAGCCCCTCGCCCCGGAAAAATCCGGCAGAGGGAAATACACCAGAAAGAAGCCAGAGGCTTCAAGGAGCAACATGATGGCGAGCAAAGGCGTTAATAAAGTGTTTTTAGTGGGACATTTAGGCCAAGAACCCGAAGTACGCTACATGCCGAACGGTGGCGCGGTTGCCAATTTATCACTGGCTACCTCAGAAACATGGCGCGATAAGCAAACGGGCGAACAAAAAGAAAAAACCGAATGGCATCGCGTTGTGGTGTTTGGCAAGTTGGCTGAAATCGCAGGGGAATACCTGCAAAAAGGTTCGCAAATCTACATCGAGGGCGCTTTACAGACCCGCAAATGGACAGACACACAGGGCATTGAGCGTTACACCACGGAAATTATCGTTAACGTGGGCGGCACAATGCAAATGCTGGGCAATCGTCGTGAAACCAACCCAATCTCAGCCCCGCAGACCAGCGGTCAGCCACAACAACAGGCAGCAGCTCCCGCCGCTAAAAAGGCCAGCAAAGGCAAAAAATCTAAGGCCGTCGCACAGCCGGAACCTCAGCCGCAGAGCGGGGAATTCCCGCCGATGGATTATGACGACGATATCCCATTCTAGGATTTACAGCAGCTCTGCGCCAGCAGGGCTATAGACACCCAATCGGAGCCTAAATATGAGCAATAAGACGCCTGATTTACCTAACGATACCTTTACCCGCCAACAAGCTGAAGCTGTCGCAGCGTGTTATCACAACGTCGCTATTGAGGACGATCAAGGGGCGCATTTTCGTCTAGTTATCCGTGACGACGAAGGTTATTTGATTTGGCGCGCATGGAATTTTGAAACGAACGGCGGCGATGGACTGAATCGCTATATCGCCAGCCACGGCATCAAAAAGTAACGAAAGTAGCACATGAGGTGCCGGACGGTGGGCGTCCGGCAGACAATCATCAATAACTTGATAGGAGTATCAACTATGTCAGTGACCAATGCTAAATCAACCCGTAATGCGAGTAAAGCGAGCAAGAAAACTAGCCCAGCGGCACAGGCCGAAGCCGTCAACATCGCGCTGCGCGATATTCCCGTTTCTATGATTACCGTGAGTTCACTCGTCCATTCGACGCTGAACGTGCGTAAACAAGCCCCTGATGCAGCCAAACTGGCAGAGCTTGCCGAGAGCATTAAAGCGGTTGGCGTTTTGCAGAATTTGGTGGCGTTCGAACAGCCAGATGGCCTGTTAGCCGTCGCCGCAGGGGGACGCCGTTTAGCCGCCCTGCAACAGTTATTAGCGGCGGGAGATATCGATAATGGCTATCTCGTTCCAGTCAAAGTGGTATCTGAAGATATGGCGGTGACGCTGTCACTGACCGAGAATAGCCATCGCGAAGACATGCACCCCGCCGACCAAATTCGCGCGTTTATGACACTCAGTGAGTCCGGCAAAACCCCCGCGCAAATCGGCAGTGTGCTCGGTTATACCACGCGCCATGTACAGAAATGCCTACGGTTAGCGGGGATGGCTCCAGCGTTACTTGAGGCACTGGCCACCGATACTATCAACCTCGATCAGCTGCAAGCTCTATCCGCTAACGAAGACCATCAGCGCCAGTTAAACGTATGGCAGAACGCGCTGGCGGGATATTCTTATGAGCAACGACCGGATGCGCTGCGTCGTGAGGTGTTGTGTGATGAAATCTCCGCCGAAAACAACATTCAGCTAAACTTTGTCGGGCGCGAGGCTTACGAGCAAGCGGGTGGCGATTTTCGCTATGACCTGTTTACCGATGAGGGCTTTATTACTGATCCCGCATTACTGGAGCGATTGACGCGCGAAAAACTTCACGCAGCGGCAAAAGAGATTGCCGACGCCGAGGGCTGGAAGTGGTCAGAAGGCCGTTTGTCTATGATCCGCCATTACGGCGAAGATGCGCAGCAGTATCGCCTAGAAACACAGCCTGACGCCGATTTGACCGCACAAGAACTGATTCAAATTGCCGAGTGGGAAGCGGAACGAAACGCGCTTTCTGATACGGATGAAAATTTCGACCGTGTTATGCAACTCAATGAAAACATTGAGATGCTCACAGAACAGGCCGAAACCGCGCATGGCTTTATGTTGATCGCATTCGAGGCGGTGTCGTGGCCTCGCTGACGGATGGCGTTCTCTATATCCAGCGTGGCGTGATGCTGCGCATTGAGGCCGATAATACGGCGAACGTATCCGAGGACACCCAGCAAGAGCCGTTAGTTATCAATAAAAATGTCGATAACGAAAGCCCACGCGATCCCGTTGAGGCTATCAGTCTTCCTCTGCTGACAAAAATGTCATCTGAACGCACTCTTGCGGTACAAGCCGCCTTGTTATTACAGCCTGAAAAAGCGCTGGCGCTGCTCGCTTGGCGCTTGTGTACGCATGTGTATTTAGGATGCACAACGACGCGCCACCCATTCGTGATCGGCTTGACCGTGTCACATTATTCTCTGACGGATAATGCGCCATCGGGTGAGGAAGGGATGGCCTATATTACGTTGATGCAAGAAAAAGCACGGCTGGAAGCGCTCTTACCAGAAGGTTGGGAGAAAGACTTTACCACTTTCTTTACGCTGGATAACTCTGTTCTCATGGCGCTGATGGCCTATTGCACCGCATGCTCGGTTGATGGTGTTCAGACCCGCGACATGGGGCATACATCACGCAGCCCGCTCGATACGCTAGAAACTGCTCTTGATTTCCATATGCGCGACTGGTGGCAACCGACGAAAGCAAACTTCTTCGATCATCTGAAAAAACCGCAAATCATTGATGCCTTGAACGAAGCAGGGCAGACAGGTGCCGCGCGTGACGCCGACAAGATGAAAAAAGGCGATGCCGCCGAACTGGCTGAAAGCAAAATGGGGAGTAATCGCTGGGTTCCTGCTTGGATGTGTACGCCCGATGCACAAAAGCCCGCATCTGATGCGAAAAATTCGCCCGTAGTGTCTGAAATTGCCCCATCTGATGCACAAAACAGCGTATCTGATGCACAGAACGATGTTGATACTCATATCGCGAACGCCGCCTAACTTGGAGACGCTGCCCGAAAGGGCAGCGGTTTAACACATGAAATTTATTGGAACGTTGTTAAGAAAATCCGAGTTAGACGCGATGAGCGCTGACGAACTGGAACAGTTCGCCGAACGCGGTCAGGACTATCGGCATGTGCTGTCGTGTTCTGTATTGAATATTTTAAAAGTACCGCAGGGATGTGTTGTTGAAGCTGAATACGGCAGCGAGTTTGGCGGGCTATACCCCGTTACGCTACGGATTGCGCCAGAAGGCGAGTCGCCAGAGGCGGAGTGGTACGTATCGAGTGCGGGAACAGAGTGTGATGGATGGTCTGTCTGCCGAGTTGATAGCGCCGGTCAAGTCGTAGACCTGTACTTTGATGTCCATTTTCAGCCCGATCATCTTAACGCTCTGTTGGCAAAAGAAGCCCAGCACTATCAGGAGGTGGCAGCGTGATCCCTAATCATCTTGCACTCATTCCGCATAACGTCCATCAGTTTGCGGCAACGCAGGCCATCATCGATGTCGAACGCAAGCAGCTGCGTGGCACGCAACTCGGACAACATCCTTATGCGCGAGCTTTATTCCGGCACTTACGCGGCGGCGCAATGCGGATCACTGCCAAAGATATTCGCTTTGCAGCCGGTGACTATTCGCCAAAAGAGCGGGGCGGGGCGTCCAAGTCGGACTATATCGCCGCCCTCGACAAACTGATAGAGACGCGAGGGATGGATTGCCCGCTGCCGCTGTCGGGCAGCGCGGTTAAGCAGTATTTTCCCGATGAGCATTACCGACTATCAGAACGAAAAAATAGACAATGGGAACTGCGGTTTGCCCGTGTCGATAAAATTGAAGCCAAACAGCGTCAGCAAAAGCGCCGCCGCTATCAAACACAGGTGGCGCAGGCACAGATTGAACTGGCGTTTACTACGCCGAGTGAGCTAGCAGCGTGGTATAAACGCCAAGAACGGCAGGGGATTTTCGATGACGATCTCATTGAATGCGTCCATGCCTGGAGTCAACGTTTCTGCGGTGTACGTAGCCAGGTATTTTTATCAGGACAACCTTTGTGGGCGGTGCTTAACGATATGCATGACGAACTCGAGAGCCGAACTCCTATTGAGCGATGGCTGGATGAATTATCACTTCCCAATAAACTTAATTGAAGATGACGTTTTGAAGGAAAAAAACTGCAACTTTTGATCATTGTGATTCAAAAATGATGGGTAAACTGTTCTGCGTAGGGAGCTCATGATTTTTGTGTTTAAAATCTTAAAAATAATTGAGGTTATAATCTGTAGCTTATATACTGTAAATATAAGCTATAGATTATAAGGAATGAGCTTTGTGGACTGTTATTTTTACTACTCGTTTTGACCAGTGGTTTGATGAGCAAGATGAAGATGCACAAGAAAAAATCTTGGCTGATTTAAGTAATCTTGAAGCGTATGGACCAACATTGTCTCGCCCGTATGCCGATACGGTGAATGGCTCAAAATATCCGAATATGAAAGAGCTACGTATACAGCATGATGGTCGCCCAATTAGAGCGTTCTTTGCATTTGATCCCATTAGACGTGCAATCATTTTGTGTGCAGGCGACAAAAGCAACGACAAACGGTTTTACAAGACAATGATTCGTATCGCAGACGAGGAATTTTCAGCTCATCTTACAGTGATGGAGGAGAATAAATGAAAACACTACGCGACAAAATTGCCGCACGTACATCTGAAAGCCAAGCTCGAATTAAAGAAATGGCTGATGAAATGATTTTAGAGACAGGCTTACAGATGATGAGGGAGGAACTACGCCTATCTCAAACAGCACTCGCTCAATCAATGGGGGTTAGCCAGCCAGCAATTGCTCAGATTGAGCAACGTGGCAACGACGTTAAGTTAGCAACGCTAAAACGTTATATAGAGGCTATGGGCGGCAAACTGAGCCTAACTGTTGAAATGCCAGAAGGTAATGGGCGCATATTTCACATCTAATACCTAATAGCGCTGGCATAGTTATCACAGAAGTCAGGTTAGGCTACGAAATCTAAAAGCCCTGACCGCAACTGTCAGGGCTTTTAAGGTAAAGATGCAGAAGCATACAGAGCAGTCGTATCTATTGCCGCTCTACACCTCATGGATGCGAAGAATTCGTATTTTCTCAGGAGTAAGTACGACGGTTGTATCTCCATGCAAATGTGAATCTTGCATGCCCCGTTCATAATCGGATATTGCATCAATACCCGCAGCCCGCAATAAATTTATTTTATGATCGGCAGTGATTTTGACTCCGTTGATAATCCCCTTTGAATAGCGGTGATAATCACAGAATAATACGTCATAGTGTGACTGAACTGAAATACAAACAGGGAGAGTATCATCCAACTTCTTTTGAATATCAGGCTGTTGGGCGAAAGGTAGATTTGTATTCAGTACAGCGGTATCTGACAACAGTTCGCATTCATAGACCCACACAGAACGATGAGTAAGAGAGCGGATCTTATAACAGTGGTTACGGGCTGCATTAAAGTTATCAGCGAACCATATTGCGTGTATGTCTCCTGACTCTCCTGTTCCTAAGTAATCAGTACTAAATTCAGAGAAATAAGTTTTACTTCCATGAAAAAGCTTCATATAGACACTCCATCACATGAAGACCCCTGTGATAACGCCCGTTAATCTAGGGGGGCATTGTTTTCATAGGAATGCAAGCAACGAAAACAAACAAATTATACCTGTGTCATAATTAATTTGGATGCAATAGTCTGCTAGTTAATAATCGCTTGTTAAAATTATACATCCTAGCAAGCTTATGCTTAGGGGCAGCTATTGCACAGACGATATTGGGATGTCTTAAAGTCGACCATTTTGTTCTCTTAACGTCAGCGCTTCAGTCGCTAACTCAACTATCTTTTCTATTTCTTTGCGACTTTCATAACGCTTGTAAGTTCTTAGGCTAATGCCCAATTCTTCGGCTGCTCTTTCTTGATCCCATCCAAAACCACGACGCCATAAACGAAGCTCAAAACCCGTCATTTTTGTCTCTCTAAAAGTGCCATTTTGTCACTTTATACTAATTCAATTAATGTGATTTGCAATTTTTAATGAATTGTAAAGTGGCAAAATGACACTTAATTAATATGATAATTCGTCATGTGCGACGTCATTTTTAAAGACTTACCCCCTAGGGCGTCTCCTTCGGACCGCGCGCTCGTGCTACGCACAGAGCCAGTCTGCGCCTGTCTCTGCCCATACGGGCTTCTCTCGCATGACGCAACCCCGTCGCTTGCATGGCCTTGCGGCCAGCCGCTTTCACTGCCCGACAGTTATCTGTCGGGCGCTAAGGCAGCCAGATGAATCTGGCTTTTCCGTGTCACCTTCCACCTTGCGCCGTCTACGTTTCCTTTTTGCAGATCAGCCTGCTTCACGGGACCTGAAAGTCAACAGGCCGCGCAAGCGCTGGCCGTATTAATTTTTGTCCTCTCAAGTTCGTCTCAAAAATGAACACGTCCCCTGTGGACTTTCACGCCGCGCGTGTCGCTGACCGTCTTCCTGCAAAAACGCCCCGCAGCCGGTTCTACCGGTTCGGAATGACACCAGAAAGAAGCCAGAGGCTTCAAAGGAGAAATCTATGTATCAGACGCTCAACTACACAAATACCGATCGCATGTTGTGGGATACCGAGGCCGAACATGCCTACTGGCTTGCGCAAGAAAAAAAATCAATTACTGCGCCCGTAGAAATCAGCGTAGCGGCCTTTCACGACGCCGCAGGGCGCTATTTATCGGCTAACTGGATGTATTTTTTTGATGAGAACACAGACAGCGAATCATTTATGAGTGCTGACATGGTGTGCGGGAATGTGACGGATATTTATGTGCGAGTGGGGGCGCGTTACTTCCATTTTTGTGATCGCGAATCCTGCACCCATCAGGCCATTCTTCAACGTATTACACAGGAGGTATTAGCGAAAAATACGAACGTACAGATGTAAAAAAAGCAGGCTTTCGCCTGCTCTCTCATGCTGGTTTCACCGTATCAAAGATAAACCAGCTTCAATCACTACATGGAGATTTAACCATGAAAACTGAAGTCACGATTATTGCGCCTTGTGCGGCGCATGTAAAGCAAAAACAGCAAAAACGTGTTTACCACGAAGACATTTCACCGCAGGCCATTGCGCCCGCGTTGAAATCCTTTGGGCGGCACATTGTGAAACAACAGTGTCGCCGCCAGTCGGTCAGGGTTCCCGCTATGCGTGGGAGTGATTGGGGGCAATTGTTGCGCGCCCTCGAATTAAAACGGGCTTTCGCCTGATTTAACTTTCCGCCTCATGCATAAGCATGAGGCGGTTCTCTGACAAGACGAATAGAGGCATGATTTATGCAAAATACGGTTTTATCCCTTCATCATGGTGTAACTGATTCGATTTACATGGATTCCAGCACAGAGCAGGCAGGAGGCTTGATCCCATCAGTGGAAATCGATCGCATTATTTCTATACGTGCCGAAGGATTGAAAAAGTATGCGGATGGACTGGCTATGTTACATGATGCCAAGACGTTGTTCTTATCGGTCAGTGGTAATCTCTCTACTGTTAACTTTGGGCAATGCGTTTTCGATGCCGTTCGCTGGGAATCAAATCCAAAACGTGACGACAAGGTGATTAAAAAAGGTATTGATGTTGATATATGGCAATACCTCATGAATGAAACAGGCATGATCACTTTGATGAGTAGTAAGCAACAAGATGCATGGGAAAAGCAGTTACATAGTGATGACATGCCAGAAATCACCCTTGAGACGGTTATCGCAACCTTTACACAGTTGAATGCAAGCAAAAGTGATACGTTTGAGCAAGGTGTTATTGACGTGTTTCGCGCGTTATCATGGGACTATAAAACGAATAATCCGTGTCGTTTAGGTAAGAAAATTATTGTTTCACGTCTGCTTGAAACGTGGGGTAAAGGTTACACAAAAGCAACTTGTAGCAGCGTTGCAAAACTGGATGATTTGGCGAAACCCTTCTACGTATTAGAGGGAAAACCAGTACCAGATTACCGCGTTGCAGATGGCGCAAATTTCACTTTATTTTATGACAATCATGCTTTCTCTGGTGAAGTCTATGAAGGGGAATATTTTTTCGTGAAGTACCATAAAAATGGTAATGGTCACATTGTATTTAAGCGCCCAGAGTTGGTGGATAAAATCAACGATATTGTTTCACGCCGCTACCCTGACATGCTACCAGAGTGCGTATGACAGAAGCGAAAGCAGAGTTAATGCTCTGCTTTTTTATTACGCAACCGATGCGCCAACCTGCTAGTTTTGAGATTGATTGACGCTTTTTTTACTCTTCCCCACAGCTTTCTTTTTCGAACCACTGCTTGCTGAAAGTAAGTCTCTAATTGCGCGTTCACTGACTACAATTTCACACGTTTCCAATGCGGATTTAATTTCTTTCGCTGAATAGCCTTTTTGTGTCGCTAACGCAACAATCTGCGCGTGAAGACTTTCCAGTGCATCTTTACTCGATATTTTATCTTTGGATAAATCAGGTAATTCTTCGAGCTTCATTTTCGCGAGTTCAATCTGATCATGCGTGTAAAAATTCTTTGCAGCCATGCTAATCCACCTTGTTTCACTATTTAAACAGAGTCATTCCGCAATTATACCGATAATGCGTCATTTTAGGTTATCCAATTTACCTCATCATGGTGTCGTGACAAAGCAGGCCATGCGGGGCATAATAGATAAAATCCAGTTCAAAATAAGGGACAAGATGTGTTTTGTAGCACCGCCTGCACGCAGTCGGCCCCTAGAAAACGTCTTGGTCAGGGCGAAGCCCCGACACCCCAGATACGATAAAACCGAGCCGAACACCGAGAGTAAGGGCGATGAGAGTCACATGAGCAAGAGTGAGAAGCGAAACAGAACAGCACTTCTTCCTAGTGTGCGCTGCCTTCCCGAAGAGAAGGAAGCCATTCAGGAAAAAGCGAAATCCGCCGGGCTTAGCCTCGGGGAGTTTTTGCGTCGTTCTGCGCTAGGTCGCCGTATTGATGCTCAATGTGATACCGAAATGATTATGGAACTTCGTCGTCTGGGGGGCTTGCAAAAGCACCTTTTCAAAGAGGGCGAGGGGCTGATGAGTAAAGAGTATTCTCAGGTACTCGTTGCACTACAGAATGCGCTTCTTCGTGTCGGACGGGGCTAGCGATGATTGGACGAATCCCTCCTAAACGCCGTGATGGTAAAAGTAGTTTTCTAAAACTTGTCTCGTATGTCGTCATTCGGGATGAAGATAAACCGGACATGCCACTCGAACCTGAACATCCAGATTGGCGTCGTCCTAAATCTACAGATGATCTATTCAATAGGTTGGTTGACTACGTTAGTAGAAGTGGTAATGAAGGGGCTATGCATACGTTAAATATTGACGATGATGGCCGCCAGCGTGTTCTGTTCGATGGTGTTTTGTGCGAAACAAACAACTTCAGTTTAGCGACAGCGGCTGTTGAAATGAATGCTGTCGCTTTGCAAAACACACGCTGTAAAGACCCCGTTTTTCACTATATTCTTTCTTGGCCTACCAGTGATAATCCAAATCAGGATGAAGTGTTTGATAGCGTCAGACACACGTTAAAATCGTTTGGAATGGATGAGCATCAGTACGTCGCGGCTATACATACTGACACTAATAATATTCACTGCCACATAGCGGTTAACAGAGTTCATCCTGTCACTTATGACACTGCTGATGATTCATTTACTCGTCTCAAGTTGCAACGGGCCTGTCGAGAGCTTGAGCTTAAATACGACTGGACCCCGACTAATGGATGTTATGTCGTGGACGAGAATAAGCAGATCGTTTACAAAAAACGAGATGAACCGCCAGTACCTCAAGGTTCGGTAGCAATGGAGTATTATGCCGATCAGGAAAGCCTCCATAGCTATGCCATGAGAACGTGTTCTGATGATTTGGAAAAGCTGATTGTTAAAGATGAACTAACCTGGTTTGAACTCCACAAGTTGTTGGTCAAACAAGGTTTAAGACTTGATAAAAAAGGCAAGGGACTCGCTATCTATTCTCTTGATGAGAAGGACATCACTCCGATCAAAGCAAGTCACTTACATCCTGACTTGACGCTCAATTGTTTGGAGGATGATCTTGGTCCATTTGAGAAACTGGAAGATGCAGGGCGATATACTCTAGATACAAATGATGAAGGCGATGATGCGCTTATTCATATGTATCGCTATGAACCCCATTTGCATAAGCGTGATGAGGATGCGAGAGCCGCTCGGCGTGAAGCCCGCGCGGTTGCACGACGTGAGCTGTTCGATCGTTATAAAAAATATAGCAACGGTTACAAGCGTCCGAAGATGGAAGGGACTGAGGCTACGTCTCAGTTTAAAGCGCTATCGAATCGTTACGCATGGAAGAAAGAGCAGGTTCGCTTTGTCTTTGACGATCCGTTAATTCGTAAGGCTGTTTACCGCGTTCTTGAAGCGGAACGACAAAAAGAATTTGAGTCTTTAAAAGCGCAAATTAAACAGGAAAGAAATGCTTTCTACAGTCATCCTTCGAACCGAAAACTGACAAAGCAGGAGTGGGTTGGCCAGCAAGCGCTCAAACAAGATCAGGCTGCGATTTCGTGTCTACGTGGATGGTCTTATCGTTATAAGCGTGATGCGTTAACACCGCCACTCTCAGAAAATGCGATAGTTTGTGCAGTGGCTGATGACACGAAACCATATAACATTCAGGGATACGAAAAATCCGTGAGTCGTGATGGAACGATACAGTATAACCAGGATGGTATTATCCAGATTCAGGATAAAGGTAGTCGCCTTGAGATTGCTGATCCATATGCCCAGAATGGGCTGCATATTGCCGGTGCAATGGTTCTTGCCGTAGAAAAATCGGGTGAGAAAATGTTGTTTAGTGGGGATACAGAATTTGTTGAGTCAGCTTGTGACTTAGTGCCGTGGTTTAACAAAGAGGGTAAGAAGAACCTACCGTTAACAGAGACGCGACAGCGAGTTATGGCAGGGTACGATAAAGCTGAAATGAGGAATGATACATTTGTGGCGACCCATGGTAACGTTGATGAAGAAACTTATTTGGCCTCGCTTGAGTGCAATGAAGTTAACGATACCCATGAAAGTTATGACCTGAAGTCCAAGATGAATACGTATCGACCACGCTAAGCACTCAATCGCGGTAAGTAAAAATCCGCCTTCATAGAAGGCGGCATTGCTTTGGCACCCCATAGGGGCGTACTAAGCTCCAACCCAAAGGGTCTTCGCTTCACATTCCATTCAGACTTAATTGATTCTCTTCTTGTTCGTGTTTCTCTTGGTACTTCACGTATTTTCGGATCATTTCTGTATTCACGCCTACGGTGTCAACATAGTACCCCTTCGGCCAAAAGTGATTTCCCCATAACTTATGCTTTCTTAAATAGAGGAATTTATTGAACAACCGTATCACTTCAGATCAAAAGGATCTTTACTATAGAGACCCACTGAAGTTTTTATATAACTGAATATATATCCACATTTGATTTTCATCTCTATATCCGAATCAGAACTAAAAAATCGTTATAAATTAGGTGATTTTATAATGTAGGGAGCGGTTAATCTTGATTTATGGTGGATAAAATAAGTTTATCTATACAAGTAAATAACTGCTTTACATTTGGCCTTTTCCCTATAAGATCATTAGCACCTTCAATATAATTAGACTCATTTAACAACTGCTTAATGTTTTCAGTTGTGAGAATAACTGCCTGTTTTTTTGCATAACACTGTAGCAAGGCTAACGCACCTGAACATAAAGGTGTGGCGCTAGATGTACCATTAAAAGTATTAGTGTAATCTCGGTCATGGCCAGGCAAATCTTGCAATGTACCATAACCTGTCGTAGTTACATTCTCTCCCCAAGAGTTGATAAGTGATGAGTAATGCCCAAAATTTGAAAATGAAAGTTTGCGCCCAGTAGATGATGAACAAGCCCCTACAATAATTGCACCGGAATCACCAAAATCAGGACAAATAGAAATATCACTCAAATCAACTCCTGAGTTCCCTGCAGATACTATTACTACGGCTCCTTTTTCAGTAATATTGTGAATAGTATCCCACCAACTCTTTATTCCAATTGGGGGAATATATACACCATTTGTTAAAAATTGTACATTCAAGCTTACAATATCGCCAGGATTTGCGTTTTCTAAAATTTTATCTTTATCCTCAGTGTCATAAAAATAAAATGATGATGAATGTGCTATTCCTGTCACACCAAATCCATTGTTTCCAGCTGCGATACAACCTGTAGATGCTGTTCCGTGATTACAGTCTTCAGTTTCATCTCGGCTATTTATCACAGTAATATTACCACTCTGTAAGTTTTCATGATTCTTGTAAATTCCAAAATCTAGATGTCTAATTGCCACCAATTCACCTGAGTAACAATTTGACCAGGCATTGCGAACATTCATTCCATATGGTTCATCCAGATACCCTTGTAATTCGGAGAAGTCAGGTGTGTCAGACGCACGATCTAAGTTATTTTTGTATTGTTCTAGTCTATTTGATTTTGGAGGTAATAATTTATCAGTAACAGGAACCATCGAGCAATAAACTACTCCCTCGATGCCTTTGATGTTACGGCAAATATATTTTGCGTCCTCTTTGCTTAACTCACTAAACGTTTTATAATATACATAGCTATGTATTGAATGACTTGCTCTGAATGAACTCAGATTTAATGATTTTTTTTGGAAAAAATCTAACCCTACGGTATCTACCAACGCTTTGTAAATCGATTTTTCCCTGTTTTTTTTCACTTTAATTTCTACATGAAATTTATTAATACCGTCAATCTCAGGTTCATCCAAATATAACTTTATTGGCCTAATTTCCCGCAGTGGTTTTAATGATGAATTAGGCTGAAAACTTTCCACCAAAAAAGATAGGGAGTTAGAGTTAAGCTGTAATGTTTCATTATATTTAGCAACAACGGAATAGACTCCAGGCTTTGTTACTTCGAATACATAATTTGAAACTTTACTGCATGCAACTTCTTCTAATTTCGAATCTAAATACAGTTCCAAATCAACTGTGTTATGGGTATCAATAATCTCAACGTAAATTGATGGTTTTTCACCTAGTATTTTATATATTTTAACTTGATTCGTCATTTTTTCCTCTCTTGATTATTTATATGGATATATCAGATTTAAATATTCGAATAAACTTAATTTAAAAAAAGAATGCACTAATTTAGGTGCAAATCTCTTAGAGTGATTTATCATTAAAATTGGTATCAAAAAATGGCTCAACATTTTTATATTGATATATATCAGTGACTTGTCAAGTGTTTCTCCTTTTCCTTATTTATCCAGACTGATGAGGATGTCAGAGTACCCTTGCATGTTAATTGTATTACATAATAGAGCCTCATTAACACTTATGGACACAACTTCACATAAGATATAATTAATTTCAATATCTTAAAGAATGGGTTAACGCCGCATCCTTAGGCAAACCGGTCGCTCATTAATTACTAACTTTATAATGTATTATTGAGCTGGTTGGACATCTATGAAACTGAATTTATGATTGAGCGAAAATCTCTCAAATATACAGTGATCTGACTTAGTATAAGTAGTTTAATAATATAAGTTAATTTTTCACTAGGAATGATAACCTATAAATTGCCACCATTCATTATCTTCAGACGACATTGGAAAATATCCATAGCTCCCATCTTTTTTTAAGATGAAGTATGATTTTGTAGAGTCGTAATAATATAGCCATCCTTTTTTACCTTCTAGATTTGAACTATCCCAATTGTGTACAGGCAAAGATGGTGATAATGATTCATCGTTTTTAGGATATCTACCAATATACTCCCAAAATTCATTGTCCGTTTTATCTATTGGAAAATACCCAGCGTTTGTTTTTTTTATTTTAAAATACTCAGTGTCACCGCTATAAGTATTATGATATATGAAGAAGTCACCAATATTTACGTCTAAATTGTTTCTTTCCTCCCATTCATAAAGTTTTTGGTTTCGGAAGTAGAGGTCGTTGATTATTGGATACCCTTTACCTATTGATTTCCAGTCAGCATTATTTGTTCCTTCTGGAGGTAAAGAGTCATACACACCATCATGGATGGCTTGATAAATATAAGGTTCTTCATCAGAAGTATTACTGACAAACATCATACCTTTGTTAGCTGTATTTTGATATGATCCCCACTGATGTATGCCCCTGTAATTGTTACCTAGTAAAGTAAGAGTACCATTGGTATCCCATGATGAGGAGCCATAATCACTAGGAGTCATTTCAGGGAGAATATACTGCTGATCACAGACATCTGGATCACCATAAGAATCTCCATTTGAAGATTCAAGTGTTGAATCTTGTCCATAATTACCTTTGATTTGCTCTTCCGTTGCTTTGGTATGCCTCAAAGTATTGCACTCATAAGGCCCCCAAAAGTATTCTAAGAATACTCCATTAGAACGGCTTAACCCACCCCATTTAGGCGTTTTTATCTCGCCTAAAATATCTATTTTACCCATAGTAAGATCGGCTAATGTAATTTGCCACCAATCACCAATTTCGTCAGAAGGTGTCCTAGGGCTTAATTCAACCTCGAAACGATATTTATGGCCAACTTTCCAATTATAATCTCCTTTGATACTACTACATGGTCCAAATTCGTTACATCCCACAACTGGCAAAATCCCAGGTTTTGCATCTAGACCGTCCCAGATGGATACAAGAGCTATTTTATTTCCCCCCGTTCGCTGTAAACCAAGATATCCCCCATTTGCCTCATTAAATGTAATATATTCGGCCCAGTAAACTGAAGATGGCGCATAATCTGGGTCAGAGTAAGTTTCTCCAGGGTCGACATCTATTCGCATAAAGTATTCTTTAGAGTCTATCGTATCATTTTTCAGAGTCCATCCACCGGATGGAGTAATAGCAAGCGCGCTTGCTGCACCTACCAGAGAAATGAGTAGTAAAGATAAAGTTCGCTTAATTATCATTTATAATCTCCATTTTAATTTATTGAAATTTCGTTGCATAAATTAATTTATTCGATATCACTCTGAACGAGTGTTTTTTAACCGTGCATATTTTCTTTGATTGATTGTATTTAAATTTTTTAGATATGAGTTAAGATAAAACGGTTTTGGTTTTCAATTCTTATATAAGAACATGATTACATTAGATGTTTTTGCTAATCTTTTTCGTAAAACTGTTCTATAGATAACGTGGTTTATTAATTTTCAACCAAAATAGGATCACATCACGATTTTTATCTGAGTGATAAATTATGTTATGTCTTAAATATGCCGCATCAGCATGTGTTAATTTGTTGTTGCATTCTGTAGCTCGCTTTCATATAACAACAGCGCTCGTATGGTATATGTGTATAATGAACTCCAATATTTAAATAGGTACTGTTCCAGACAGGCTTAACTCATTCTCAGATTATTTCTTTAAATACAAGTTTAAAGTGTGGCCTATCTAGCTGAATAAAATGGTGGGCTATTTTAGACTTGCGCATGACCTTAGTAATATGCTGGTATATTGTAGCCGACTATAGAATCATGCTACTGCTTAATTTATATTTAATTCAATGGGTTGATAATTTCCCTCACTCTAAGATTGAAGGACACAGAAAAAAACACGTCAATACTCTGAACATTATTATTAATGCTATCAATCACATTCAGCAATAAAACTAAAAAGCCATCCTAATACTGGTAATGTTTAAAGTCTATTGTTAGGAAGTTGTATCCGCTTTTTTCCTTTAGGTCAGAGAAAAAAGAGGGCGATAGAGCCATGAGTTTCATTCGCTCAGGCTGCACGAGGTTGATGATTGATTGTTAAAACAATCCAAATTTCAGGCAGAGCTTCCCTACGCCTGCTGCCGCAACCATCTCTCTGTTTTGAATTTCTGCGCACGCCGGGCTAATAACTCTTCTCCCCGGATATCAGCTTCTGCAATGTTAAAAGCCATCCGGTTTCTACATAACACGCACGGGTACGGACCCACATGGGTAAATTTCTTCATTAGCGACGCAAAGCCTGGTTTCTGTGGTCTTGCTTTCATTTCAATCCTCGCGTATAGACCTCAGGTAATAACTCCCCTCGTTTGTGGTTGACCGGAAAATCGTAATATCTGGCCATCCTAAAATGGCGTGACGGCATATGCTTGATATCGCGCCACATTATCTCTTCCCGGCTCAGTCGTCGAATCGGTGTGGCTGAGTCCGATGGTCAAAGTAACGATGAACTACGGCTCCGCCGGTGTAACGACGCAGTTTTAACGCTGCAACTGGTGGCCGTCTCAGATAGTGGCCTGACGCCAGTATCGCTCAACGATTTTCTTTTTGAAGTAAACCGGCCGCCAGACGCCGTATTTGAGGTACAAACCTCCACGAGTGACGGACAGATTAATGTGCGGATGCTGATTGAGTTGGCGGCCGTAGGTATATAGGGCCAAAAACATGCCTATTTCGATATCGAGCTTTTTGGCCTATTTCAGCAGGATATTGGCAGCACAAGCGAAGAGTTTATTGAGCAGGGGCCAGTTGTAGACAAAGGCGTGCCAGAGTTTGTCGGACATGGTGAAGGTGATGCCATTCGCCGTCGGGCAGAATATGCTGTTGCTCAGCAATCTATTGGTCGTGCTTTTCATGCCACAGGCGCTTCAGCCTGTGCTTTTACAGCTTTGGCAGAGGAATTTAGTGTGAGCACAGTGAGCAGAAACGCAATAATACCGACTACCGCACATGACACCGGTCCCGCAATCCGCTCAATGACCAGTTTGGTCCATTCAAGGACGACGTTACCGTATTTAGCGAGTAACTGACCCCAGCCATCATCAATCGGGCAAAGGAGTTTTGCCGGTCGAGGTATATGCATATAAGGGATTATAACGAGCTACGATGCTTGAAGAAACTCATTCTCTAACAGAGATCTTAGATCTCGCATAGGCGCTGAGGAATCCCCAGTAATTGGCGGGTAAAAAAAGATAGGCATAGAGTTTTGTGATTTACTGATTGCGCAACCAATTCAATGAGATAGCCTTTATGTCTGCTCGCCAAGTATGTCAGAACTTCTTCTGTGATGCTTTAGCTCCTTTTCACAAGTACCGACAAAATGCGTTGTTGGATGCCACCATTGCACTCATCAATGGAGCATCACTGACGTTGACCAGCATCGGGCGTTATTTACCCGGTACAGCTCAGGTCAAAAATAAAATAAAAGTGTTGATCGCGTGTTGGGTAATGAGGCCCTGCATCAGGATATTCCTCTAATTTTTAATGGCATTATTTCAATGCTAACAAGTCAGCTATCTCTGTGCGTTATTGCCGTTGATTGGAGCGGCTACCCGTCTCAAGAGAATCACGTTCTTCGCGCCAGCCTTATCTGCGACGGGCGTTCGATACCTTTATTAATCTGGGTTACCCCATCAAAAAAACAGCAAAACGCGCAAATACAAAAGGACTTCCTTGATGCCCTTGCCTGTGCCGTGAATCCTCAAGCCAGAGTCATCATTGTTCCTGATGCTGGATTCCAGAATGCCTGGTTCCGGCATATCAAATCACTTGGCTGGGATTTTATTGGTCGCATCCGAGGCAATACTCAGATGCGGCTGACCAGCAAAGGCGAATACTGGTTCAGGCGTCAGGAATTACAGGCGAGTAGTAAACCGGAATATCTGGGGCATGGGACACTTGCCCGTTCAGAATATGCCCAATGTGATGGGTATTTTTACCTTCATAAAAAATCACCAAAAGGGCGAAAAAACAAGCGCTAACGGTGTGGCATAGCAAGACATCACAAATAAAAGATGCCAAAAGAGCCGTGGTTAATTTTCAGTAGCACAGATGACTTTAAGCCACGTGAAATCATGAAGTTATACAGCCGTTGTATGCAGATAGAGCAAAACTTTCGGGATGAGAAAAGTGAACGCTTCGGGTTCGGGCTTCGCGCGAGTTAGAGTCGTTCCGCGGAAAGGGTGCTGGTACTAAGTCTTCTGGCCACGCTGAGTACAATAGTGCTGTGGCTTATTGGGTATCATGCTGAAAATAAGGGATTACATCTGAGGAATCAGACCAACAACTTTAAATCAAGGCGTGTTATCTCGTATCTGACGTTAGCGGTGAATGTCTTGCGACACTCCCCGCTAATTTTAAAGCGAACGGTGCTAAGCACCGTTCTTAATCACTTAGCCAAAACCTACAAAAATATGGTGTTGGTTTATTGACGCTGATTTAGTGGGGATCCCTCAGCGCATAGGCGGGCTACTGTTCATTACATCACTATTGCCGATCTGGGTAAATTTATTGAACGCGATGATATCCTTTCCCGGCTTGCCGTCCTCAGGCAGGATGCGCGTGATTTTGGCTGGTGCCAGTTGATGCACGAACGGGAAAAACGAGCAATCCTCGAACCGCTGTACCGCAAAGCCTATGACATCTTACCAGCACTGAATATTTCCCAACAAAACCTGCTGTATTACGGCAGTCTGGGGAACTTCTATACCGTTTATGATCTTCGCAATCTGAAACCGGAGTAGATCCTCCTTTACCTTGTATGTAATAAGGAATGATGGTTAGCGACCATGGTACGAAGTGGAGTGATCTTGACAGTTCCCTTAATGACGAACACTTTGCGCAGTAGTAAAAAGCTCTCCACTTCACCTTCACACCAGTATTTGTATTCAGTGGTTGCCAAGAGTGATGACTCTGCATAAACAAGGGAAGTAGGCATGATGGTCAAGTGAAAGGAGAGTGTTTATGTTTCAATGAGGCATTGATGTTAGTGTGAAAACTCTAGATTTATGTCTGTTACGTGAGGGAGTAAAAGGCAGGATAAAAATTCAAAAAAGCTGAGGTTCTGGCGTAGCATTCCATGCTGAGGAAAAAGCGTCTACAAAAAAGTGGTTTATTCAGTTGCTAAGAAGTTACTTGTCTGGATTGCAGGGGGGAACAATTACAACTCTCTAATAACACAAACCTCTACTATGCTTAAAAATACACTAGAGCCCGATAATAAAATCTATAAATATTCTATCGGGCTTCTATTTACAATTATTTTTCAGGACGTCTCTAAAGTTCGAGCGCAGGATCGCAATTGAATCTTCGACGTAAAATTCTTCGTTATGGCCGTGTTATCATCGTGGTTCAGTAGCGTAATTAGGCAAAGAACTAATAGCCTCCTCTTCTTTTGGAACCGAGGAGGGATTAAGACTACCGCCAGGATTATCGACTCTAATGGCCGATGGTATAACAACTGTACGCTCAGCTAAGCTCCAGCCCAGAATAGTTTCTAGCCTTCTACCATCGTCATCGTCATTCTCTGGACCAGTTATTGAGTCCAACTCTAGAGGTAACATATGGCCAATCAATCGCGCAATTTCTTGTTGAGCTCTAGGCGCGTCTAGACTCATATCGGTCTGAAAGAAGTTATTCAAAGTAGATCTTGGTACGTAAACTCTTAACATCGCACCTGCGTGACCAGTCTCGTTTAGCGCATAGCCGTATGCCACACTTGGATCTCCAGCAATATAGAAGCCTTCCCATATTGCTGATAACGCTTGCTCTCGCGCTCGAACTCCATCAAGTACGATGCTTCTTGCTGAGATTGATGATGTACCATGATATCCTACAAAAACATAGTCATCTCTTAACAGCTGACTATGTGCTGAGATCAATTGCTGTAACGACCAGTTAATTATCTGACCATTAGAATTGAAAACTGGCTCATCAGTTCCGAGATAATAGGCGCCTACAGGAAAGTTGCGCTGCTGTAGAGTATTCCCACTATTAGTAGGTGCCTCACACTCATCCATATTAGCAAGGCAATTTAAACTTACGATATCGGCATTAGCCGCATCAGTTTCGGTATTTCCAGCATGCTGGCTAACAAACTCACTGCTTTGTGCCGCAGCCATTGTTAAGGCTAAAGATGCTCGATCTGGATTTTCGCGAATTACACGCTCTAGCTCACTATCACCTCCTGATTCAGCGTTTCTTATCACATTATTGACATTTTCCCAATGAAATCCTGCGGCCAAGAATAATACTATTAAGTTGCGTACAGGATACCCACATGATTTCATTTGCTCTGTAAAATCTCGTGTTCGGTTATGAAGAAATTTTTCTATCGGTACATCACAAACTTGTTGAGCGGTCAAGGCTGCTAAACTTCCCCCATTAGGAAAATGATAGCGAATTGTTACTTCAGATACTTTAGCCGAAGCTGGTAATGATAAAACAATCATATACAAGAAATTGATAGCTATTAGTTGTAAAAGGATTTTTTTCATTAAATAAATCTCCATGCAATTAAAATCATTATTTACCTTATCTACTCAGGTCTTAAATTGAAATTTAATTTTTTTAATTTACGTCGTTAGAAAAAATGCGCGCATACTAAAAAATAAAAATATATAGTGCTCTTACGATATCAATAAAAGGTGATTAAAATGGCAAAAGTAACAAGTATTTTTTCAATTTCGAACAACACTCCATATACTATTACAGTAAGAAATGGGGAGAATCTAAATCAGATCTTCTCTATCCCTGCTGGAGGAGCATATGATAAGGCTGTGTGGGTACCATGGATTGGTAATTCTGAAGAAAACTGGAAGGCAATTTGTTTATTATTAGGACCACAATCTCAAGACTATATTTGGCTTTTTCAGGATTACTGGAATCCATCAGGTGCAAATGCTGTTAAATATCTGATTGCTCCACAGATGGATTATGATGCGGAAACCAGCGAAGTAGATGGAAATAATAGAGGAGGCGGAAACAAAGCACTAGTAATTAATCATAAAAATGATAAATACATACTAAAGATGATTTAGTTTTTACAATTAATTAAAATTAGTATATTAATTAAATTAGTTTCCCGTTGGTATCTAATCGGGAAACTAATAATTCGTCTTGAATCATAAAGTGGCGTTAATATGGTTTTTAATATATTATATCGGTTGATATAGTCATGTAATTCAATCTCCTGTCTACGTAGTGCTAACAAAATACTATTTTACTACCAGATGCCATCGCATTAGTACGGAGCGACATGGTTTTTTCTCATTATGCATCCGATCAGATAACATGCATTTTTCAATTATGTAGTTTACTTATGTCTCTTATTTGACATGCTTTAAAAGGTTTGGATTGTTCCGTTGACCTCTCGACATTGCAACACTGGATTATCCGTCTAGCCCATTGTTCCAACGTGCCTTAAGGGATGAGTGAACGCGATGCCCCTTGGCTGATCGACAACTCTTGTTCAACGGCTTCGGCCCTAAATTCTTTCGAGTAACGTGAAGTTTTTCTGGTCATGGCGGGCTCCTTTTAATCCAATCCTACTCAGGAAGGAGTGTCCGTTAAAATCAGGCTATCTCAATTTCCATTAAATTCAGACTGAATAATTTACTGGAGACACGGATACAACTCAGCTTTTCTATTAATAAACTGCCGCTTGTCATGAAGAGCTCGGATCCTTGGCGCAAAGGAGAATCTGAGCAGATACATTAATGTTAAAACGTGTTCAGTGAAGCCTGTGCCGTCGGTGTGATGATTTGTTTCGTAGTACTATAGTAGACCATAAAGTACGTGTGTTAAGTCCCTCATGCGGGTGATTACTTTGGTGTAAAACGGCGGTATTTATCCGAAATATGCGTATAAACCTGCATATCTGGCTCTTGACCGTGTTTAGGATAGATCTGACCCCCGCATAACGCCCGTGACTCCCCACCAGAAAATTCTGCACGTCAGACGATGACGTTGATCCATCGTCCATAATGCGGCTAGAGGTCGTTGTTTCTCGGCAGAACTACGTCAGAGGATCCGCAATTAGGAGATAAACGAGAAGCTGCTAAAATATTGCGGGCAGAATATACGGAAAATATGTAAACCGTGACATTGACAGAAAAACCGGGCTAGGTGGCATGGTGTGCACTGGCGGCGCTGACTAGATATTCTCTGGCTAGTGTATTTGACAAATTTCAGCGATTTCTGTCGTGACGTTTTAGCATTTAAGCTATCTAGGAATAATTATCTGATGAAAATAGTTAAATCTTAGATATTTAAAACAACAGCTTGTGTTAAAATTTAATATTATCTAGAGATTTACTGTACACATACAAAAGATAAAAAACTACTATGACCTTTATAGGGATAAACTGACAAGGAAATAAACTAACTAACTAACATAAGGTAAAGAAAAAACTCATAAAAAATATGAACTAATCGATAAAAAATAAATTACGCTAACAAAACAACTAAAAATCTTCAGTATTTATAAAACATTAAAGCTTAAGTGTTTAAGATGATGATGAGAATATATTTGTTGTTACATGATTAATGCAATATAAAAAAGAGGCACTTCAATATGAAAATAATCATAAACCTATCAGTTTCTTTATTAACATTAATTTTATACGGGTGTAGTTTACATCCTGAACAAAGAATTGATGGGTATAATAATAAAATATCAAATGCAATTATAGTTTGTAATAAAAATAAAGCTGTGAATGATAAATAAACTTCATTATTGTTTATAATAAGTATTATTATGGGGGCATCGATTAAGTATAGGTGTAACCCCATTTTTTCGGACTTTTAGTGTTATTTAATTGAAAGCACAACGAAAAAGTGATTAAGGATAATTAAAAGTTATATCTTTCCAATGTGGAATATAGTTAAGATTTAGAGATAATAAGTTAGATTATTGATGGCTTGAAAATCAATCAAAGAAAATTCTATTATCACATTTTTTTAACTTAAGAGAGAAGGTATGTCGTTGTCGTTGTCGTTGTCGTTGTCGTTGTCATTGTCGTGGGAGTGCAATGGATTTTCCTTTACATAAGGAACGTTTTTTACAAATGAGTAATTTCTAACGGTGAAAAGTAGACTATCAGAGAAACAGATAATTGATATTATATGTGGATATTCTATATTTATTTAAGGTGCTAGGCCGAAAAATATCATTCGGTTAAGGAAATAACGATGCTATTTTTCAGTGTTGAGCCTTATTAGAGCATTAATAGTGACATTAGCGCTGTAAGCGAAAGCCGTAGTTTTTTTACTAACTGTTATTAGTTATCTTTTTGAGCGTCAATTACTCTATCCGCAATACTTTACGCTAAGCGTTACATCCCATTTCACAAAAAGGAAATATCTGGATATTGTAGGCAGGTGTAGTCCATCTGGACTTTTGATTCGCTATACGTCACTCTTTTCAAAGTGCTCGTCGTAAACGACTGACGGTTTTAAATAGTGCCGAGCAGGAAGCGGGTTATGACCTACCTGACTTCGATGATGCACTACGGTGGGAATTCCTAGCATTGGATGAGTTTGAACTATTGCTATACTTTGGCCGTGGTAAAGGTATGCTAACTTACGCACTGCAGTTCCTCTATATCTCAATCAACGGATACTAGATTGCCACAAATGACTATGAAGGCTACTATGTCTTGGATATCTCTTCCTGTAACACGTCAGCAGTTAAACCCATTGCCTTTATCGGTGGTATGCACATAGGTGGGCTGATTGACCTGTAGCCCGTAGGTGTGTAACGCACAGAAAGTACTAATTTGCGTGCACAGTGAAAGATTGCACGTATAGTTGATTTGGAAAATGTGTTGAGTAATGCCTAGTTGTTGAAGAAGGACCAGAATAAATGAGGCTTGATAAAGATGATATTTTGCTAATCGCGTCCTATCAGAATGCGTTTTTGTTGAGTTATCCAATATTCAATGGATTTAAAGCCGAAGTAGATCCAGACCTTGATTTGTAGCTTTTGAAGAAAAAACGGCTGAAGATGTGGTCAGGATAGAGCTGTAGTAGAATCGAACACCCATGGCGCAAGTGCACAGGTGAGCTTGTGCTCTACCTATAGTAGAGTCCACGGGCTGACGTTATCACCTAATTTTCATTAGCAACGTATAAATTAAAATATTCAATATTTTTCTTAATTTAGATTTTTTATTACGCACTATAGATATGAATATTATCTAGTCTATCTGATGATAAGTTTTTAACTGAATTTCAGAAGAAATAAATATTGTGTGTAAGAATTTACGAATGAATGCAAATAGTATACTTGGCTCTTGAAATTAAATTCTTAAATATTAGCTTAGTTAATACATCATTTGAAAGTAGATACAATAAAAATTGAGCAGGAAAGTTATTATGTTAAAGCAATACCCATGCATTTAAATTGGGTAGTTAATTAAATCTGATTTCCATGCAAATAAGACAACTATATGTTTTTCATATAGAAAATTTTTATAACATGGCTGGTCAACCCATAACTAATTGAATTTAAATGATTTTTAATTCATTTCTAATTTTTTGTATAGAAAAAATTCACCTGGTGCTTCATTCAATAATGTTGAATAATATTATTTATTTTTAATTAATAGTCAGAGTTATTGATAAGTTCATTAATTAAGTCGAGTGGTTTATTAGGGTTGTTGGCTAAAAAATATGCATTCCTATTAAAAAAAAGATCAATATCCAAAGGCCTTTTAATAAAATGTATTTTAGGATTTAAATTAATATTCAATCTTGCAAAATACTCCGTTACCAATGTAAAACCAAGCCCTTTAGAAAGAAGATGGAATGTATCAATTTCACTCAATGTTAATATCATATCATTTGATTTTTTTGGCATCAAAAGATTTTTGAAATTTATAAAAGTTGAGTGTTGAATAATATCCTTAGTATGAATAAGCTTTTCCTCTTGTAGTAACTTGCTAATATTATCCCCATACTTTGATAGGGTGTCTTTATGAAGCATAAGGCCAACTCTCTCTGTGGGTAGTGATAATTTATGTACGTCATAATTATTGTTTGTCAAATTCAAAGGCGAAATTATAATATCACTACTCCCTGTTTTTAATTCTTTATAAATATCGATGACCACCTCACATGAAAACTCAAAACTGGTTGTTTTATGCTTGGATAAAAAATCGTAAAGATTATTTTGAAATAACGGATATGAGAAACCATCATATTTAATTAAAACTGTTCTGTTACTTTTCTTGTTTAAATTAAAGTTATCCAGCACATCAGATGCCTCATCAAAACAGGGTTTTATTTGTAAGTAGAATTTTTTTCCTTGGTTGGTAAGAGACATTCCTAATTTCGATTTTTTTAATAACTTCACTCCTAATCTTTGTTCAAGCTCTCGGATCCCTTGACTGATAGCCGATGGTGTAATGTTTATAGCATTAGATGCATTTATGAGCGAACCATGCTGAGCAACCGCTAAAAATTGAATGAGTTTTCGTGAGAAAATCATTTTATATCTCCACTATAAAATCTCTACGATTATTAATCTTTAAAAGCTAAAATCTTAACAACAGGTTTTGAAATGTAACAACGCATCCCTCTCAATAATATAAGCATCGTTAGTTTTATAAGTGAAGCTTTTTTTTAATTAAATCAAAAAAACAAATCGAATGTCTATTTTAAATGATAAAAAAATTTTTTTTTGTCATTTATTTCAATGCCTTAAGATTATTATTTGTATTGTTTTAAATGTTTCTAATTTATATAAATGGTTTTTTGTGCATAAAAAACGCATAACAATTCATTTCAAGGTTATTTATTGATCATTAACTTCAATGCCTACTTTTATTAAATACATATATTAATATAATTTCATTAGGAATTATTTCTTAGATTTAAAGCCAGTGAATAGTTTGAAAGGAATTTATATTCATTAATTTAGTAATTAATTCTTCTAAAAATAAGAAAAAATAAATAAAAAAAAGGATTTCTTAAATATTTCATTAACAATCAATGTAAAACATTTAAAAAATAAATCAATAAAATATTTGTTTTTGTAAGGAAAGGTTTCTGTCTTAAAGTGCCCTGGAGCTTTTTATTTTTCATTTTTTTATTCTTTTGAGATTAATCCTATCGGCTTTATCATTACGATTGCTTGCCTTTTTGTATTACAATAATAGTTGTGGTTAATATGTAAAAGTTATTAAAATTAAAATTAAATATGCATGCATAAGTACATCAGTGAACTTTTGTTATGATTGATTTTTTATGTCACACATTCATTTACTTAAAAATAAAAGTTTCCAGTCTCGAAGGTTATATGTTAAATATCATTTCTGTATTAATTATATTTAAAAAAATAAAACATAGCTGTATTGAGTGTCGCATTTTCTTACTTTGTTGGTGACTGTTCAGTATGCTGACCAGCTGTACAAATCATTATTTCTGAATACAAATACGTCAGCGACGTTAAGTTCAGCAAATTTATCTCCAAACAGTGTAACGGCTAATTATGTATGCCTTATCTATCACAACTGCCGTGAGGACCGTTATTCCTTCACTCACACAGATTGAGCTTCAATGGTCTAACGGTGATTACTCAATGGTTTAATATACTTATGAAGTGGAAAAATTTCGCCCTTTACAGTATCCAGCTCTTTTTCTTACTATTGGGGATTTCCGCCGGAATCCCCAAGGACTGTTCAACGCCTTGCAATTTGGCTACACTCCGCACGGGCTGCGGGCTTGCATACCTTGCGGCTGGCGGTGGCACCGTTGTGGGTGCGTTACAGAGGTTGCCGCCATTTTGTTTTTTACGCTTATTTCGTTTTTTCCCCAAACCTAGCACTGACCGATCACCGATTTATTCCCCTTCCCTGTTATCATCAAGCTCGGCAAAATAGTCGCTAAGAAATCGTCTTTTGATTTTTGGCCAATGGCCAGCGCGACACCATGGTAAGTATTGTGTGTTTTTTATACCAAAATGCGCGAGATTGCGGAGATTAAAAAATTGAGTCTGATACCCCACAATCTGGAACAGATTTCACGTAGCGCGATCGGTTTGCCGGGCGACTATGCGCGCGCGGTTCGACTGCGCGAAATGGCCATCGCCGCCGATCTGGATGTGCCTCGCTATTTGTTGGCGCCGGAAATTTCAGTGCTGCTCAGCTATCTTCCCGATTTACGTCAGCGGGTATTGATTGAAACATTGTGGAACACAGGTGCTCGGATCAACGAAGCATTGGCGCTCACGCCGAGTGACTTTTTTTTCAACGCGGATATGCCCTTCGTCAGATTAAGGACGTTGAAGCAACGGGCACCGCGAACTCGAGGACGTCCAACGAAAGAAGAACAACAGGAAGTCCCCTTCCGAGCAGTGCCTTTACCCGATGAAGATTACGTTCGCCGACTGCAGGAATATTTTGCGACCTTCAGACTGCTGACGCGCCGAGCGACGGCGATGTGGGATGTGGCCAGCCAAGAGACACCGCGTAACTGGTTAAAAGCTGCGGTGGAAAGAGCAGAACGGGATGGCGTTTCATTTTCAGTGCGTCCCATTACGCCACACACATTTAGGCACAGCTATGCCGTACATCTGCTAATGAATGGCATACATATCAAACAGGTACAGGCATTGATGGGACATAAAAGAATGGAAAATACGGAGGTGTATACGAAGATTTTTGCGCTCGATGTGACGCCTGATTTGAGTTTTTCGATGTCGCCGGCACAGGCAAAATTATTGCTGCGCTAGTCCGTCATAATAAGATGAAAAACGGAAAATCTTTCATGATTCGGTTGCTGTTGGGCGCGGAGGTGGCATTGTTCTAATAGGGGGAGAATACCGGATATATCCCCTGTGAATCGTACCGCGAGTGTTTTGATAAGTTTGCCATTCTCATCAAAAGAGGGCTGAAGATCCTCTTTGGGGGTATAGATTGCGCTGGCAGTATTGGAGCCCTTCCAATGCTGTTCCCACTCTTTACGAGAAACCATAAAATCTAGCCAACCCATTGTTTTCAATGTCTCAACGAAGTACGTAAATCGGAATAAATCACTTTGGGCCGCTAATTCTTCAGCACTTGAACGGTATATATACTCTACTTTTTTGAGTAAGTTGGCCCCGAACCCATATTTTTTACCCTGAGCGAGCAGCCATATAATGTCTGGCGCAACGCACTTCGGGAACAGCTTGCGTTTTTGGGCTGTTAGCAGCCATTGCATGACAAATACATGCTGCTCCAGCGAAGATTGCGCTTTTCCTTCTTTTTGGGCTAGGCGTACTGATGTTAGTAGGCACCAGGCCAGATGCGCTAGTTCTGATGTGGGACGCGTTTGATAGGGGACAGTCATGTCAGTACTTTATTGAATTAATGATGTGGAGAATATTAGCATAAGGATGTAAACGCAGAGCAAATGCGAAGCTTTATTTATATAAATCAGCCTATTGAGAACTAATCCCCCTACAGGGGGGGCGAAGACAGGTTGAGATTTGTACGGGGAAGTTCACGTGAAGAACGATGGCTAGCTCATGCTAGCCGATGGACGTTGAGATACTTAGTGGCGGATTTGGTCCAGATCGTCTTCGGAAAGACCGGTCATTTTCATAACGTTTTTTGGGTAGACATACAGTCGCACGTGTTTATTTTGATTGAGATAAGGAAGACTATCTGATTAGTCTGACTGTTGTGCGTGTGTACTTTTTGTATGCCTCTGTATTCAGAGCTCCGATTTCAAGCGAAACAGATCTTTGTTCTGTTGAGGCAGTTCATCGCCGAAAAAATCAATATGCGTTGTTTGGTTTTATTTTTTAACCACTATATATTGGTATTCGTGTTGTCTCATTTTACTCGTTGTGAGGGGGAACAAACTGAACGTGCGCTTAGTCATCAAGACTGACTTAGGAATAATGCTAATATCCAAGAAAACCAGATCATGTCGACGTCGGTATTCGGTAATTACTTAGTGAGATGGTTACTTCAGCTGTATTCACATTTAGTGAGAAATAGCCATATATCTATGTGCATATAAATAAAATGTTGCGGTATTACTGCTACCTTAAGGAAAATGAGATATTTGAATCGATCATCGGTCAAGATGGTTTTGGGGATTCTTTTGAAAAAATCCGCAACGCTATCTCAGATGCAGTGAAGGCAGCATTTAAGCGGCCACACGTCTCGAACTGGATAATTTGGAAAAGCAGTATGCATTGTTTGAGTAAGAGATGGACGCAGCAGGAGAGGCCGCCGACTGGAAATATCATCTGCCATTACCACGTTGCGGGCTCATTTTATAGGGAACCAAAATAGACTAACCGAGCGCGATGCATGGATCTACTGTGCCTATTTAGAAAGTGAGCACAGAAAATTTTGTGATATCGATAAGGAGATAGTGAAAGAAAGCGCTCAGTCAGCAAATTAAGCCGCGACTATGATGATTGGGGATTTCTCAACAATAATGGAATTAATATAGGCGACTGGCTTATTGCCACCGAAGGCGTGAAGGACGGCGCCAGCCTGGCATCATAAATCATCAAGGCAGTAGCGTCGGTTGGAGCGGACCTTGCTGCGTGGATCTGACGTATCATTTTACCCGAAAGTGCGAAGAAAGGGCTCCTGCGGCGAAGCAGGCCAATGAACGAATGTTTATTGCCAAGAGCTGGTCTTTTTTGAACAGTTTGCTGAAGCCTGCGCAAGAGTCGAACCATTAATGGTTACTTAAATCATGATAAGATAACAGTTCCTGAAGCCAGTGTTCCGAAGAACAGCTATTCCGCAGTCACTGGCGATTCGCGGTTTTTGTCGGCTAAGCTGATGTAACACATTCGGGAATTGACTGTGATTCAGGGAGAGGCCGATCGTGCGTTCGATGCTGCTCAGGCTTACCCTACTGATTACGAAGAATTTTTTTTGCACAATAGTATCCGCACACCCGCCTCGGGCTCAAGGCCATCATCCAGACGCACCGGTTGCGACAGTTCGTATGCTTACCGAACTTTCGTCTTCATGCTTCTCCTTGATCGGCACAGAACGTGCTCTGGAAAGAGTGGCGATTGGAACGTACCAGACTTTCGATTCAGTCAAAGTTGGGGCAACAGGCTATTGCTTTACTCAATTATGCTCTGCAGCACAGTATTACTAATAACAAACAACCAGAAGGTACGCAGTGAATCAGCCTGTTCTGTATACCCAGACCTCTTCTGTACATCTTCCAGTCGCGATTAACTTCCCGGCGGCACTGGCCCTGCGTCAGAAGGTGATTGTTCATTGTTAGGAAATTGGATCCGTTTTTTCCTTTAGAGCAGAGGTAAAAGAGGATGATAGGGCCATGATTTTCACTCGCTCAGGCAGCGCGAGGTTGACTATTGATTAAAAGTAAACCACATTGACGTCCAAATAAAATGTCAGATATATCTTTCCTAGGAATCTTATCGTAATTAACTCCATGTTATATATATTTGTTTTTGGTTGTATAAAGATGAATAAGAGTCATTTCATCTTAATAAGAAAGTATTAATTGATATAATTTTCTGACGCCTATTTTTTTTGTTAGCACTTTATCATGCCAGTAAATTTTCTTTATTGGTATGTTTAGACTAGTTGCAATATAACTTGTTCTATTACCAGATAGTCTCATTGAAAGTATTTTAAACTCAATCCATGTTAACGCAGTTACGTTAATTTTACAAAATAATCTCCTTTTTTTATTTTGATGAATTTCACGTACTCTACTGATTATGTTATGCAATGAATCTGTAGCATCCATGATTGAATAAATGTTCGAGAATCGCTGAAAGTAAAAAAGAGCAAGAGGCTTCATCATTGAACTTGTGATGATTATAAATTTTTTATTTTTTTCTTCAAAAAAACAGTCATCCAAATAAAATCTAACTAGGTATTGGTGAAAATAGATGAAAATATAACCTTCAGGCATTTTATTATCAAAATTAAGCTCTGATGCTTTTAAGTCTTCGACTGCTAATTCAAAAAAAAAATTATTCTTCCAGTTAGTATTCATACATATTTCACCCTGAGTATATTTGTAAGTACTAGATAACGTATAAAAAATCATTCAAACAAACAATATACAAAAAAACACTTCGGAAGAACTTGTTTATAACGATCGATTCACATATTTTTAATAGCCTGCACCTATTGATTGGTTTCTATTGATCGTTACAGTCGATCATAGTTGTTGACTTAGTTCAGAACTTAACCTAACTTATTATCCAACACATGAAATTTAACATTTATTTCAAGTTGATAAAAAAAACAATTTTTTCACAAAGCCATAGTCTTTGGCATCGAGGTGCACAAGAATCATTCATCAGTTAGCGAAAATGCGAGGCCAATATACACCGGCTATCTGTAACAAAACTGAAACCATTGGCTTCTTCGTGGAAGTGACATGTATTCGACAAAATTTTTTATCCACTACATAGGCGGAAAAGCAACAATTGTGCTACGGCTTAGCTGACTCAGTCATTTATTTAATAAATGGGGGATTTAATTTAGATAACTTTCTAGGGGGATAAGTAAGACATCCAGCGAAAATGCATCAACTTCACAGAGATCTATGTATTGACCGAGTGACGATGCAACATAACGTATTATTTCTTAAGGAACGATATTATGAAAAAAATTATTGCGGTTGCTGCCTTAGTCGCCGTGTCTACTCTTTCTACTGTCCAGGCAGCCGGTAATGGCACTATCAATTTCACAGGAGCGGTAAATAGTCAGACCTGTAATGCCACCGTAAATGGTGCTACTGGTGCAACTGCTGCTGCGGTGACACTACCGACTGTTCAAGTAAATGTGCTTTCTGCTGCGGGTAGCGTGGCAGGCCAGACCTCCTTCAATGTAGGCGTAAGTGGTTGTGCAACAACTAATCCTACGGGAGCCGGCACTGTCAAAGCCTATTTTGAAAAAGGACCTAATGTTGACACAAACGGCCGTCTTATCAATACCACGGCCGGTGGTGCTTCTAATGTAGTGTTGCAGCTGGTTGATGGCACCGGTAATACGGCAATTAATGCTGGTGATATTTCACAAAATACGGGAAACTTCGTAACTATCACTGGCGGTAATGCCACTCTACCTTATTCAGTCCGTTATTATGCTACCGGTGCAGCGACAGCGGGGGCTGTAACGTCCAGTGTTACCTACTCCCTTATTTATAACTAATATGAAGTCATTGCTTCGCTCGCTGACAGATAATGTATTCAGAATGACACACTATTTTATATTTTATAACGATAAATAGAAGAACAACATCGAATATATTAAGACTCAGCCGTAACAAATAACGGAAAGACTTTCTTTATCTGCTGAACGCTATTTTCTTTTCAATACTTTCTTCAGGAACTCTGAAAAGAGTTCCACCTTTAAAAGGATTTACTGTCATGAAACTGACACGCTTCTTTTTTGCGACATCGATTCTATTTGCTGCCGGAATAACAACAACTTTTGCCAGTATACAAATTAGTGCTACTAGGGTGATTTATCACGCTGTAGAAAAGGATGTCAGCGTGCAGATAACCAATCCGGGTAAATATCCGGTCCTTTTACAGAGCTGGACAGATGATGGTCATTCTGAGATTCATCCGGACACATTGCGTACACCTTTTATTCTCACTCCGCCTCTGACGCGCGTTGATGCTGACGCGGGCCAGACACTGCGTCTATCCTACAGCGGCGCATGGTTACCGTCCGATCGCGAAAGTGTTTACTGGCTGAACGTGCTGGAAATCCCCCCTGTCGGTGAGAAGAAAAGCAATCACATACAGGTTGCCTTCCGTTCGCGGATTAAACTGTTTTATCGCCCGATGGCTCTGGATGATAACGGTGCATTAGCTGCCATTTCGCAACTCCACTGGCATAGGCTGGAAAATAAAATATCCCTCACTAACCCGACACCATATTACGTCTCCGCCGTCGCTGTTACTTTATCGCGCGGCGAAAATAAAATATCAGTGCCAGCGAATATGTTGGCCCCTAATAGCAGTTCGGACGTTGTTCTTCCTGCCGGCATGACTGTAGACAGTGTAGACAGCATTACTGTTGATGCAATTAATGATTACGGTGCGTCAGTTACCAAACCGGTAAGCCGGCTGTAACACGCAGGGAATAGTCCATATGCGTAAAACATCTGTTGCCGAAATCTTATCTGCTGGGAGATCTGCTATCTTGATGTTCCTCTGGCTGCTAACTATTGCGACGTTACCCTCTATGGCGGCGGACGTAGAGTTTAATACGACCTTTCTAGACAGCTCTTATACCGACGGTGTAGACCTCAAGCAATTCTCGCGGAGCAACAGTATGCAGACCGGAGATTACCTCGCTGATATCTGGCTTAATGATGATTTATTGACCACGCAAAAGCTTACCTTCAGCAAAATGGCTAACGGAAAAGTAGTCGTGTGCATGTCCCCTGCGCTGTTAGCGCATCTCAATATTCGGTCTTCCGCTTTACTCAATATGGATAAACTATCTTCAGGACAGTGTACCTCAGTGGAAACGGTAATTCCTTCTGCACACCTTCTTTGGGACAGAGGCCTGCAAAGGCTGACCATTGCCATCCCTCAGGAGGATCTGGAAAAAACGCCACAGGGAAGCGTGTCATCATCTTTGTGGCAGAGTGGCAGTCTAGCGGCTTTTGCCGCATATAACGCTAGTGTTTATCAGTCGACATCCGGTGGCCAGACTTTTGACTCTCGTTATTTAAGCCTTAACAGCGGTCTGAACGTTGCTGGCTGGTACTTGCGTCATAATGGCAGTCTGACTAGCCAAACCGGAACCGGCAATCGCTATCAGAACATTAATACCTATATTCAGCATGATGTCACAAATATTCGTGGGCGTTTTCTTGTAGGAGAAGCCAATACTTCTGGGCGTCTTTTTGATTCACTATCCTACACAGGCGTATCACTGTTCAGTGACGATCAGATGTTGCCGGAATCTCAGCGGGGATATGCCCCGGAAATTCGTGGGATCGCACGCAGCCACGCCCGCGTCACAGTGAGTCAGGGGGGGAATGTTATTTATGAAACCACCGTTCCAGCGGGGGCTTTTGTCATTAATGACTTATACCCCACAGGTTATGGCGGTGATCTCCGGGTAACAGTACGTGAGTCGGATGGTAGTGAAAGTACATTTTTGGTGCCCTATGCGTCAGTAGCGGACCTGCTGCGCCCAGGGGCATCCCGCTATGAAACGGTTGCGGGAAAATATCGCCAGCCGAGCGGACATGACGGCCAACCTTTTTATCAAGTGACCTGGCAGCATGGTATCAATAATTTTCTGACGTTTTACGGCGGTACACAGTTTAGCGATGGCTATCAGGCCTATCAGGTCGGTAGCGCGGTATCTACCCCACTGGGTGCCGTGGCGCTGGATATCACTCAAGCTAGTACTTCTACAGCAAAAGATAAACTGAATGGCCAGAGTTACCGCATCACATACAACAAACTGATCTCTGACACACAGAGTAACATCGCGCTGGCGGCCTATCGTTTTTCTACACGTGACTACTTAGATTTCGCACAGGCTATGGAGTATCAGAACCTGCAGAAAGGCGATGCTAACTATCCAGGCCTTCTTTATCGAACCAAAAACCGTTACAGCCTGACGCTGAGCCAAGGGCTGTCGGAAGGCTGGGGAACCCTGTCCGTCACAGGCCTGTCTCAGAATTACTGGGACCACACTGGGAACGATATGCAGTATCAGCTGGGTTATTCCAATCACTGGAAGCGGCTTAGTTACTCGCTGACTGCAGCGCGCAACCGTACTTCGGAAGGCAACATGCAAACCAGTTGGCTGGCTTCATTCAGCATCCCGTTAGGTAAGGAGAGTCCTATGACCTTCAGTTCAGCGGTGTCCCACGACAGCACTGGAGGTCTGGCAGAGCAGGCTTCTCTTTCCGGAGTTGCGGGTGATAGACAGCAGATGAGCTGGGGTATTTCAGGCACCCACAGTGAGCAAGGCGGGAGTACCGGCGGCGTCAGCGGACAATATCTTTCTCCATGGACAACCCTAAATGCCTCCGCAGGAATTGGTCGAAACAATCGTACGCTCTCTGCCGGGCTATCCGGTGCGATAGTGGCACATCCGCACGGCGTGACGCTGACTCCGTATACCGGTGACACTTGGGTGGTGGTGAATGCTCCGGGCGCTGCTGGAGCTGAAGTGAGCAGTTATCCGGGATTAAAACTGGATCATTGGGGGAACGCGGTGATGCCAGCATCCATGCCGTATCAGCGAAATTCGATTAGCCTTGACCCTAAAGGTCTATCAAACAAGGTGGAGATGGAGAGTACGACCAAGAATGTGGTACCACGTGCCGGCGCAGTGGTAGTCGCGGAATTTGCCACACGACGGGGGAATGCGCTACTGCTGACGCCAGCTCGGCCTGAAGACAGTTTGCCCTTCGGCGCTACAGTGACTGACGGCCAAGGTAATACGGTTGGTATGGTAGGTCAGGGCGGAACGGTATATGCCCGTGTCAATAATAAAAAGGGACAGCTGTTTGCTACAGTCAATGGTAAGAAAAAAGCGTCTACCTGCATCATGCCCTTCAACGTAACCGATGAGACGCAGATCATGCAGCAGATTAAATATACATGTGCAGACAGATAATAAAGTAGGCAATTATGATAAACATCTACATTAAAGCGTGCCTGAAAATCATTGCTCTGCTATGGGGCCTCATCATCTCACTACACAGTTATGCCGCCTGTGATCCTCAAGGTAAATACACTGCTCCTGTTACGCTTCAAGGGGGCACATTCAGTGCCGGGGGAGAGATGGCCATTGGTTCAATTATCCGGATCCAGCGCATTAATGGCTACAGAGATAGCTACACTCCATGTGTTGGTGAAACCTATATGACCTATACAGCCACAGGAGGGACGCTGTATTCTGGCCAGACGTATATTTACCAGACTGGTGTGAGTGGGCTGGGGGTGAGGTTCAAAAATACACAGTCCGGAATTTATCATGGCACCGCAAATAGAGGAAGTGGCTGGAATGGAACTATTCCAGCATTGCGGTTTTCTGTTGACGTGGAATTTGTAAAAATGGGGGCTATTTCAGCCGGACAAGTTAATACATCTTTATTCCCTACGTTGACGGCTGTCACCAGCGATTCATCTGGTGGCGTCCCAGCGGCAACGTACAGTTTTTCAGGGGGAAGTTTTACCGTACAAACGCCAACCTGTATCACGCCAAACTATACTTATAATTTGGGAACGTACATGGTGGACTATTTTTCATCCACAAATCCGACATCTCCTTGGGTGGATACACCGGCCATTTTGACTAACTGCCCAACCTTTTACGGGAATAATTCAAATGGGAGCTACAGTAATTATACTATTACAAATCTCAATGGCGGAGGACAGGCTACAAATTCAGGAACGCTTGCCCCCAATGTCCTGCAGATGCGCCTGACCCCTAATACCACCATTATCGATGCCGCTAACGGTATTGTTAGTACAGATAGCAGTTCTTCGGCCCAAGGAATAGCCGTTCAGTTGGGGAATAAACAGTCCGGTACGTACGTGGTTCAGAATTTGAATAATGCTATGTCTGTGACAACAACCTCAGGAGGAGCTACTACTGTCACTTTCCCTTTAGCGGCAAGAATGACGAAAACGAATCTTCCGGTTAAAGCGGGTAATATCAGTACCAGCTTAGTCTATACAATTAGCTATCAATAAAAGATAAATGTTAGTTTATGAAACAGTTCTATTTATAATGAGGAATAATGAAATACACAACGATAACTTATCGTAAATTTCCAAAAATATAAAAACAGATTGTTTTGCTGAAAGTCTATTAACACCTTTGGATAAGGTGATGCTCTATCTAATATTAGTCGAATAACTTAACAGTGCGAGGGAGGGTTCGAATTCAGAAAAATTGATGAGGATAGTACAACCTATGTTATTAAAAATTCGAAAATATATTACCCATAAGTCCAGTTTTAGTTAATTTTAATATTCACACTGCAACTCTAACACTAATAACTGGTGTTCATAAGAAAAATAATAACACCTGTAGTAGTTTCTGTTTATCGTAGGTTTTATATTTAGTGTTGAGCGAACTTTATGTTACATTTTGCTAAATAATGAGTTTTCGTCTAACAATGGGAAGTGATAATAGAAAAAAATTAATGGTAATATCGACAATGGACTTAGGTTTAAGAATTATGCATTTTTATGTTATCTAGATGGTGCCTAAGCCAATAGTGCTTTATCAGTACTTTTTTTAATGTATTAAACCCACACTTAAGATCACATTGGATATAGATAATCACGATGGCTAATAATGCCAGGGGTATTAATAATGTTATTTTATTCAAAACAATCTCTGTCGTAATGAGGATAATAATAACTATAACTCAAATAAAACAAAAAGTATAAGAACATTATAAATAAGCAGAAGTATACTTTCATAAGAGATTGCACTAAAGAGTAGTAGTCACTAATGGGGGTTGTTAATTTTGATTTATTATTGATTTCCATTATGATTATTGTATGGATGATATTTGTCTATATGAATAATATTAAAAAAGAGGCACTTCAATGTTTACCTACTCATGAAGTAAAAGGATGAATTGTGAACGAGTGTTCAGAACTCTAAATCATCATTTATGATCTTCCATCTAAGATGGGGGGGGGAGGGTTAAAGTATAAAACTAGCTAGCTACTGGTTTACACCAATGATCTACATGATTATGAAATATGTTATTATTAGTTAGCACTATACAGTTTTAGTGTGGATACGACAGTTATTGATTAATGACGCATTGGAGCAGATATAGTAAAAAATAAAATGATACTAAATAATATAATCAAGTGTTCTAAGTATAGTAATAATAGAAGTATACGTCAGTCACTGGCTAGTGAATAATATATTTATAAAACAAGATAGATGTAAGCTAATAGTGATTAGCTACCTCATTGTAAAATGATTTCTAAAAGTTGGTCATATTAATAAATATATCAATATAAAAAATTAAATAAAAAAATAATGGTAAGTTTTTATATAGCTTGTCATTTTTCGAAAAACTTAATTATAATATGTTGAAATTTGAAAAATATTTCAATTGCAAGGATTAAAAAATTATTAGATAAATTGTTGTATTAAATTGAAATGCGTAACTATAATGTTACTTTATAATAAGTGGAGTAAGTGTGAAATGAATAAAATTATTTATTCAAGTCTAGTAGCTTTTTTTCTTTCTGGATGTGCAGAGAAAGTCACCATTTCTCCAATTGGAGGAAGTAAAGCCGACGGAACCATCAAAATGGGATACAGCTACAAAATTTTTGAGAAGCCGATTGTTGATTTTGATACAGCAAACGTATTAGCAGTACAGAAGTGTAAAGTTTGGGGATATGATGGGGCTGAGGCATTTGGTGGTCAAACAATGATTTGCTCAATGCCTAGTATATATGGGTGTGAAATAAAAACAGTATCAATCGATTACCAATGTACTGGGAATAAAGCCTCAAACAACTAAATTTTAATCATTAAACAAATTCCATTAAATGGCCAATTTATAGGTTGGCCTTAATTTCATAAGTATTTATACCCTGCACTCTATTATATTATTTACAATTATTAGAAATTTTTATTAGGTGAGCATTGTATACAGCATTGCTATCCGATGAAAACATAGCAATTCCTTTCACAGGTTTTTGTCGACTTAAAGAACCAGATGTCAAACTTTCATCGACAGTATCAAGTTTAAAAACTTTTAAATCTGGGGAGTAAGCTTTTAGACAAAAATTTGATAAGTTTACGTTTTCTGATGTTAGGTTGGCTAAGGAAACTTCAAATGTTTTTGTGTATATAGCATTATTTCCAATCGTAATAGAACCTGTAGATTTTTCAGTTGAATATACTGCAATGTTTGAAAGGCTATTTGCATATGTCGTGATAGAAATACAGGTTAGAGCTAAAGATGTAATGAAGGGTAGATTTTTCATATCAAGATTTTTAATTACATAATCAATGTTAAAGATAATATCTCACTTATAGTAAACAGAAGTTAAATATAGTTCATTAAATAGTTTTTTCTTCATGGTTTTCAGAGGTGATTATCTTCCATATCAACTTTACTTCTGGTATGCACTATGCTTGAAGTGTAATTTATAATTGTCGAATTACTCATAATCCTTTTTCATAAATAAGTTAAAATTTTTCAATATCTTTAAAACAATTCCGTTACATAGTGGTAATGCTGCTTTCTCTCATTCCGCTAGATTAAAAAATAGATATAACAGACATAGTCTATCACTCTTTTAATAAACCTAAATGTTGATTAAACAAAAAGGTCATTCAGATAAAATCAATATAAATCCCATCTAAATTAGCGGGCTTACTGTTGATAGTAATTCAATCTGTGTGTTTAGATGGCTTAATTTGGTTTTTTATTCTTTTTTTTGTGTTTTTATCGAATTTTTGATCAAGGATTGACTTAAAACAGTATAATAGACTGACGCATTGAGTCCCTTCGTTGTTGCGAGTCTTTGCACTTAAACTGTTTATTTTCTATACATTATTATGTTGTATATGATTTGATTTCTGAGAAAAAGATGAACTACTTATAGAAAAATTAGTGTCATTAATTCGAGATAATTTATTCACCTAAGCTAGGCTGGCTCTATGGAGGGTATTGTGTTCCTTCTATATAGAGTCTGATTATTATATTCAAGTTATATATGTATTATGAAAACTCAATATCTATTATTTTTCTTGATATTTATTTTTTTGAAAAATATCTGACTAAACTAGTTGCTCCTTATGAAACTATTCTAGCCTGAATCATTATTAGGCTTAAAACTTACGTACCGTGATAGCAAATCACCTAATTTATTAGAGCTTTTATGAAAAAAAAAACGTTTTTTCTTAATGAAAAAGTGCAACGACCTAAACACTTTATTCGAGTCATTGCGCACGTAAACATTGGCCTGCAAGTTGCCTTTCCTTTGGCAATATCATTTACTCCAGTCATGGTTGCGCGTGCGGAGACTGAAGAAAAAAAGTATTCTATCATTAATAATTCTGCCAAAGCTGATATTTACGTACTCAGGCCTGATGATACGCTCAAATTGATTGCTGAAAAATATCAGATTTCTGTCGCAGAGCTCAAAACATTCAATCAATATCGAGCCTTTGCTCATGGCTTCGAATCAGTGAGCGTTGGAGATGAGATCGATGTGCCTGCTCAGTCTCAAAACATTGCCATTGATGCTGGCAGTAGTGATAGCGCCGAGCTGGCTCAACGCGCCCAGCAAGCAGGTAATTTTCTACAAAACAATCTCAGTGCTGACAGCGCGAAAGATTTGGCGCGCGGCCAAGCATTGGGTGCAGCGAACAGCAAAGCGAATCAAGAAGTTGCCAGTTGGCTGAACGGTAAGGGAAAAGCGCGGGTAAAATTGGATGCCGACCGTGATTTCTCATTAAAAAATTCTGAGCTGGATGTGTTGTATCCACTGTGGGAAAACAATGCCCATCAGATCTTTACTCAGGGTTCAGTGCATCATACTGACAGCCGAAATCAATCTAACTTAGGGCTGGGGTACCGTTATTTTGAAGGGACCTATATGTTGGGCGCGAATACCTTCTTCGACCACGACTGGTCGCGCAGTCACTCGCGTTTAGGCCTCGGCGCAGAATATCAGCGCGATTTCCTCAAAGTAGCCGCTAACGCCTACATGCGGTTGACCAACTGGAAAAATTCACCGGACTTTGATAATTACGAAGAGCGTCCAGCTAACGGTTGGGATATTCGTACAGAAGGCTATTTACCTGACTATCCGGGCATTGGTGGCAAGCTGGTATATGAAAAGTATTATGGCAATCGCGTCGGACTGTTTGGTAAAGATAATCAGCAAAAAAATCCGGTTGCAGTCACCGCTGGGGTTAACTATTCACCTTTCCCGCTGATGAAGTTCAACATTGATCACCGTATGGGCAAAAGCAATCAAAACGATACCCGCTTTGGCATCGATCTGAACTACGTACTTGGTGCTCCGCTCAGTCAGCAGTTGGATAGCAGCATGCTGGCCGCGAGTCGTAGTCTAGCCGCTAATCGCTATGACTTCGTCGATCGTAATAACAACATCGTGTTGGAATATCGCAAAAAAGACACCATCAGCCTGCGGTTGGCCTCGCAAATCAGCGGCTACAGCGGTGAAAGCAAATCGCTAGGTGTGTCGGTCAACAGCACCAACGGCGTAGAGCGCATTGAGTGGATCGCGCCTGAACTGCTGAGTCAGGGCGGGCAGATTGTTCAGGTTTCTGAGCAGCAGTTCAACGTCATTATTCCTGAATACCAATATGGCAGCGATGCGAACAACAGCTATGTGGTTAGCGGCGTAGCCTATGATAAATCGGGTAATGCATCACCCAAGGCTGAAAGCTTAATTGTTGTTGCCTCGGCAGCGGTGAGTAAGGTTAACAGTACGCTTACTCCGATGGAGCTACAGCTACCAAACGACGGACATTCAACGGCTGAACTGACGCTGGTATTGCGTGATGCTAATAACCATCCGATTAGCGGCGTAGCGGATTATATTAAAATCACGGTTAGCCAAACTGGCCGGACTCAGCCAGATGCTAGAGTAAGTACATTTAGTGAAGATGTGGATCGCTTGGGCACCTATATGGCCACTGTGACGGCGGGCAAAAATATGGGTGAATATAAACTCACGCCTGAAATCCAGAATATCAAAATCGCACTGGCGACGCTGTATGTAGGCAAAGCGCCGATGATCAGCCATTTAACCATCAGCGGCAAACTGGCGTTAGGTGAGCAACTGTCTGGCCACTATCAATTCGATAGTAATAACGGCAATGTGCAAGATGCCTCCCTCTATCAATGGGGTAATGAAGGGCAGACTACAGGGCTGAATAACGCAGAGACTATTGTCACCTCAGGCAGTGTACCGAGTTATACGTTAGTCACCAGCGATGTTGGGCAAGTAAAAGAGCTGTCGGTTCGAGCACGTAACGGAGTGGAGACCTTAGGGAATACACTAACTGTGACTACAGCTCCGAATGATAGCGGTAATAATACCGAAGGCGGTGGCGACGGCGGTATTATTGTGGATGAGCAGGCAGCGCCAAGTATCCGCAACGTGGCCATCAGTGGCAAGCTGGCGGTGGGCGAAATCCTGAGCGGTAGCTACGTGTTTGAGCCCAATACCGGTAACCCAAGGGATACGTCGCAATACCTGTGGGGTGAAAAAGATACCACGGCCAGTCTTGTGAATAGCGGCAGCGGTGACGAGATTAGCGACAGCGGGGTGATCCCAAGCTACACCATTGTTGACCGCGATGCGGGTCAGGTGCTGGAGATGTCGGTGCGGGCGAAAAACGGCGCCAATGTGTCCGGCAATACGGCGACGGTGACCACCGCACAACAAGGCGATGGCAACAACA